>SAMEA3663095__coassemble_987_pt1 | contig 29011 bp, 29 predicted proteins | sample SAMEA3663095__metabat2_high_PE_014 | metagenome-assembled genome bin SAMEA3663095 (sample SAMEA3663095) | pig gut metagenome | biome: pig gut; feature: pig-associated habitat; material: faeces | place: France | collected 2012
TGCCATGGGACTGGAAACGGCGGTGCTGCCGACGGCAGTTCTTTCTTCCCATACGATGTTCAAGCATGTCTCATTCTGCGATCTGACGGATCAGATTCCTGCGATTCTTCATGCATGGAACGAAGAACACTTCACGTTCTCGGCAATCTATACCGGGTATCTTGGTTCCGCAAAGCAGATCAGCTATGCCATGGATCTCTTCGACCAGTTCGGGAAAGACGCTCTGATTCTCGTGGATCCATGCATGGCAGACCACGGAAAGCTGTATCGAGGCTTTTCGATGGACTTCGTGCAGCAGATGAAACGGCTCTGCCGCAAAGCTTCGATTATCTGCCCGAATCTGACGGAAGCCTGTCTGCTGCTGGGCATTCCCTATCAGGAATCCTTCTCTGACGAAGAGCTGCAGTCCATGCTGAGAAAGCTTGCGGACCTCGGCTGTTCCACCGCCGTGCTGACCGGCATCAGCACGGAGATCGGAAAGATCGGCTCCATTGCCTATTCCCGTACTGATAATACGTTTCATAAAGCGATGACCGAAAAAGAACCTCAGCAGTTCCATGGGACCGGCGATCTCTGGGCAAGCACGTTCCTCGGAGCTCTGTGCAGAGGAAAGAAGCTTCCGGAAGCCATGCAGATTGCCTGCAGCTTCGTTCAGAAAAGCATCGCCTGCACGCTTCAGGAACCTGATCATAACCGCTACGGCGTGAACTTCGAGCAGGCTCTGCCGGATCTGATTCAGATGACGTTCACAAAAAATGTCTGACCTCAAACGAGATCAGACGTTTTTTACTGTCACTGGGCTTAGTTACTCATCACCCATCACCCGAGGACAATAAGCAGACAGTCAAACACAAAAACATTTTCCTGATACCTTGCGGTACTGCTCAATGATCTTGCTGATCGTTTCTGCTTATTAGCATAGTACTCACTTTCCTTTCGGAATGCAAGCATTATGGGATACTTCACACAATCCAGTATGCATGCAGGAATCAGTGCTTGTTTCCGAACCGCTCTAAAAGCCTTGCGGTTGCGTCTTCCATGGTGACCGGCTTCTTCGGCTCCGGCTTGCGCTGAGCGGATTCCGGACGATTCCGGCTCTTCTTGCGGTTCTTCCATGCATTGCGGTTTGCCGCATCCCTAGCTTCAATCTGCTCCGGTGGCAGCAGGCTGAGCTGCACTCTGCCCTTAGCCTCATCAATGCCGTAGACATAAACCGTGACGATATCGCCGACGGATACGACTTCACTCGGATGAGAGATCCGTTTCATCGACATGTGGGAGATATGAACCAGTCCATCTTCATGCAGACCGATATCCACGAAGGCGCCGAAGTCCACTACATTGCGGACCGTTCCGCTGAGCTGATCGCCGACCTTCAGATCCTTGAGTTCCAGCACATCGCTTCTCAGCAATGCGGTTTCAAACTGATCGCGGTAATCGCGCAGCGGCTGGCGGATGGCTTCTTCGATATCCTTCAGCGTATACGGATCGATGCCGAGCGTGCTGACCTTATCTTCCGGGAACTGCGCATCCGGAGTTCCGAGGGTCGTGATTCCGCATGCCTGCATGACTTTGCGGGCCGCATCATAAGACTCCGGATGAATGCTGGTCTCATCGAGCGGTTCATCACCGCCCACGACGCGTAAGAAGCCTGCGCACTGCTGGAATGCCTTCGGGCCGAGTTTCTTGACTTCCTTGAGCTGATTACGGTTCGTGAATCTGCCGTTCTCATTGCGGTAATTGACGATTTCCTTGGCAATGCCGGCATTGAGTCCGGAAATATGCGTCAGGAGTTCCTTCGAAGCAGTATTCACATCCGCGCCGGTGCGGTTGACTGCCTTCATGACCACTTCATCCAGACGCTCAGTCAGATCCTTCTCCGGAAGATCATGCTGGTACTGACCGACTCCGATTGCCTTCGGATCGATCTTGATCAGCTCGGCCAGCGGATCCAGCAGACGTCTTGCAATGGATACTGCCGAACGGGACTCGGTATCGAGATCCGGGAATTCTTCTCTCGCACCTTCCTGGGCAGACCAGACCGAAGCACCTGCTTCAGAGACGATGGCATACTGTACCTTCAGATTGTTGTCATGAATCAGATCGGAGATCAGCTTCTCGCTCTCTCTGCTGGCCGTTCCATTTCCGATGGCGATGATCTGGACATGATACTTATTGATGAGCTCCAATAGCTTCGCATCTGCTCTTGCAATGGCTTCCGGATTATCGGTCTTGCCCTTGAACGGATAGATGATGACGTTGTCCAGCATATGTCCGGTCTCATCGATGACCGCAAGCTTGCAGCCATTGTAGAAACCAGGGTCAAAGCCGAGCACGACCCTGCCCTTCAGCGGCGCCTGCAGCAGAAGCTTCTCCAGATTCATAGAGAATACTTCAATCGAGCTCTTATGCGCGCGATCGCTCAGATCGTTTCTGATCTCATTCTCGATCGACGGGAACAGAAGACGCTCGCAGCCATCTTTGATGGCCTTTTCCAGTTCTGCCTGAACAACGTTATTCTGGCCCTTCTCATAAGTCCGGAATGCCTGCTGTTCCAGTGCTTCCATATCATAGGAGAACGTCACTGTGATGACTTTCTCTTTCTCTGCGCGGTCAATTGCCATGATGCGATGATCCGCAATCGTCGTGATCTTCTCAGAACGATCGTAGTACATCTCATAGACATGCTTCTCATCCTGGGCACCCTTCTTCAGCTTGGTGACCAGAACGCCGGTCTTGGCAATCGTATCCTTGAACGACCAGCGGAGCTTCGCATTATCGCTGACATTTTCAGCGATGATGTCCTCTGCTCCCTGGATCGCATCTTCTGCCGTCTTCACTTCTTCATTGAGATACTTCTCTGCTTCGGCTTTCAGATCTCCGCTCTCCGGCAGCGATAGCATCCAGTCAGCAAGCGGCTGCAGTCCGTTCTTGATCGCAATGCCGGCTCTGGTCTTCTTTTTCTGCTTATAAGGCTTATAGAGATCCTCAACCTGGGAAAGCTTCGTGCATGCCTGGATGGAATCACGGATCTCATCTGTCAGCTTGCCCTGCTGCTCGATCAGTGCAAGGACTGCTTCCTTGCGCTCTGCCAGGTTCACTTCATAGCGGTACTGCTTATCAATCGCAAGAATCTGCTCTTCATCCAGACCACCAGTCTGCTCTCTGCGGTAGCGGGCAATAAACGGAACCGTATTTCCTTCTTCCAGAAGGCTGAGCACCGTCGTGACCTGCTTCTCGCTGATCTTCAGATCTCCTGCAAGCTGTTTTACAATTTTCTCGTCCATCATGAAAACTCCTTTGCCCATCAATCTTATCATACTCTCCTGAAAGTACAGCCCTTGACAGCTTGGCGCCTCTGTATTCCGCAAAGCACTTGCATGCGCTTCTCTTTCGCAATTCGTGCTAAGATACCCTACATGAAGAACAGAAACTGGTTTGATCGGATCGGAAACTGTGCAGAAGACCTCATGGTATGTGCAATCGGAATCCTGTTTCTGACCAACCACGTCACCGGCTGGCGCATCCTCTATATTCTGACCATCAGCTATTCTTTTTATTCTGCTTTCGGCCTTGCCTGGTCAATCATCCGGGGATACAAGAGCGGAAGCAAGATGGAGTACCTGCTGATTGCGATCCAGGTCGGCTTTGCCGTATATCTGCTGCTGACCCCGGATGATTATCTCCACTGGGTTCATGTCTTCTACGGCTGGTGGATGCTGCTGCACGCATATGTGTACCTCGTCACCTGGCACGTCGATCAAAGAGACGAGCTGCGCGGAGCAGCCGGAATGCTGGCAGCAGGAATCATTTCCGCCCTGCTCGGCATCTTCATGATTTTCGGAAGGAACCTGAATGCGAAGACAGATCTGCTGACCCTCTTTGCCGGCATCTACTTTATCGGCAGCGGCCTGATCTCTCTAGCCTATCATCTGCTGGTCACCAACCCGGATGTCACCCCGGAAAAACGCAGAGCTTTTTCGGTTCCGATGCCGGTATTCTTCTCGATCTTCCTGCCATTGCGGGCATACATCTCGATTTCAAAGCTCATCAAGGAATCCGGTCAGCAGCTCAAGCCGGAAGAACCGGATGCTGATCTCCGCGTTTATGTATACCTGAAAGGCGAAGGCCCGGAGATTCTCGGGCATCTGGATATTGCTTATCAGGGAACGATCTATTCCTATGGCTGTCATGATCCTCTGGCCAGGAAGATGTTCGGCATCTATGGGGACGGAGTCCTGATGGTATCGGAAGAAAAAGCGTTCCGCAATCAGCACCTCGAAGTTGAGCATAAGACCATTCTCTCTTATGGCATCTGTCTGACTGCAGAAGAAAAGAAGCAGCTGGAACAGAATATCGCCCATATGATGGAACGCACGATTCCATGGAAACCGAAAGCACAGATCTGCGAAGAAAAAGGAATCCCTTTCGAAGGATTCCATGACTATGCAAGCAGAGTCTATGAATATACGCACTGCCGGTTCTATAAGTTCACGAAAGGACAGTTCCGCACGTACTTTGTCACATATACCAACTGTGTGCTGCTGGCCGATACGCTGATCCGCAACAAGGATCTGAACCTGATCGACTTGTCTGGCATTGTCACGCCAGGCGCTTATCTGTCTTTTCTGAACAGCGAATATCTGAATCCGAACTCCATCGTCGTCAGCCGCACGCTGTATCAGAAGCCTCAGCGGTAGACTGCTGAGAACTTCACGCAGAACAGATCGCCCAGCGATTCATCTGAGAAGTATTCCTGAAACAGCATTGAGAAGTCAGTATATCCCGACGGAACCTCGAATACCAGATTATTCGTGACCGGCACACCTGGCTCCAGCGTATACTGGGCCGCAAACATCGTTTCGCCGCCTTCAATTGAACTCTCATAAGTGACCGGAACCGCAAAATCCGTATCTTCGGATCCACCCCACTGAACCTGGAAGTCTGAATCATACATCGGGACTGATTCCTCTGTCCTTGTATCAGTCAGCGTCATATTGACCACCAGCAGCGAATGCTCAGCAGCAGGCGTAATGCCTTCATATTCATCGGTCTGCCAGGCATCATTCACCGTCCAGTCGAAGAATGACGTATGGATGAGGTCGCCTGTTTCTCCCTGTCCGTATCCATTGGCAGAAGTCACTTCATTCTGAACTGCTGCGGTGCTTTCTGCCGGAGCCCCCGTCGCAGTCTGCTCTGCGGCTGAACATCCGGAGAGAACCAGTACTGCGGCCAATGCTGTTACAGCTGCTTTTCTCATGCTTTCCCTCCTGCAATTTCCGTGAGAAGCTCAATCAGTTCTGCATATGTCCCGGGAAAAGAAATCAGATCTGCCGCATTCTGATCGGCAAATCCGCATTCTTTCATTTCCAGGATCAGACTCTGAAGCGGCTTCCAGAAACCATCCGGTCCATAGCAGATCAGCCTTCCATGATGGATCTGAAGGCGAACCTGCGAATACGCATCTGCGATCTCTTCCAGCGTTCCCGGTCCCCCAGGCATCGCCAGATATACTTCCCCGAGTTCCAGCATCTTCTGTTTCCGGGTTTCCATATCCGGGACCACGATCGTTTCCGAAAGGCCATCCAGCAGCCTGCCATGAGAAACCATGAACTGCGGCATGATGCCGATCACCGTTCCATGATGGCGGATCGCCCCTCTGGCCAGACTGCCCATCGTGCCGCAGGAAGCACCGCCATATACCAGCACGTGCCCCTGATCTGCAATCCAGGCACCTAGTTCTTCCGCTTCCTGTTCAAACTCCGGGCGAGCTCCGGAAGAAGAGCCCAGAAACACTGTAATCTTCATTCAGATTCCTTTCCGGAACTATTACTTGGAATGATGGTGCGTGAACTTGCTGCCCCAGGCAAGAACTTTCTCCCGGTTGGACGCAACCAGGACGATAATCAGAATCTGAACCGCAAAGGACAGAATCATGAACAGATATTCTCCGCGCACCAGGAAATGACCAGCAATGCAGTTGCAGAGAATCTGAATCCAGCACGATGCCGCAATGGCGAACGCAAACTTCTTCGGAGTCAGATCAGTCGTTGAGGCCAGATACGGAATAATGCCATTCGGCACTCCCGGAATCAGGCAGGCAAGACCGATCACAAATGCAGAGTTTGCCCCGTTGATCTTATCTACCAGCCAGTTGGACTTCGCACTCTTCGGCATCAGATCATTGATTTTGCTTCCAAGCTTTCTCGCCACGAGAAAAACAAGAACATTTCCCGAGACAAAGCCGGTATAGGTCATCAGAAAGCCTCTTGGCCATCCGTATACGAGACCAGCAGCCAGCTGAATCACCATGCCCGGAATGAAGATGGAAACAACCTGCAGGATCGAGATCAGGTAGATGCTGAGCATTCCCTGCCATTTCCCCTGGGCATTCAGATAGGCCGCAATCTCATCCTCGTCGCCCCGATTCAGCATCTGGAACAGAACAGTGAACTGCTTTCCGAAGAGGCGCACAATCAGCCAGATGGTCAGCGTGATGACCGCTGCGATCGCAAGAATCGCTAGCGCACGCTGGGCATTTTGTTTCTTGATATCGTCTGATGAACTCATGCATGCCTCTCTTCGCTAGACAATAATATGACACAGAAATTGCCAAAAGTCGACGCAAAAAAAGCAGGAAGCCCTTACAGTTCCCTGCTCATTCCAGCGTGCTTTCCACTGCCTGGTTCATCTCTTCCTCGCTTACGAAAGTCGTGAAGCAGAGCGAATACGATTCTCCGTCTTTGCTCCAGACAGCCAGATGATTTCCATCCTGGTCGATGGATACCCGAACCTTCACCCCGGTAATCTCCCGTTCCTCTGTTTCCTGAGATTCCGTATAGTCTCCGGAGTTGTCCTCTTCTCCGCTGCCGATCCGGTAGACCGCTTCATTTCCCGTTCCGGTATAGATCACTTCTGCCATATCCCCGTAGTTCAGATATGACACGGAAGTGATTTCAAACGGCAGCTTCGGTTCGGTGAAGGTCAGTCCGGTATCTTTCTTCAGCGTCTTTGCATCGGGCACTTCTTCTGCCGCACTTACAAGCGCTAACTCTTCGGGGGCAGAATCCTGGCTCACCACTGCAGATCTCATCTGCACCTGCGGGATCAGAACGATTGCCAGAAGAAGTATTGCAGCAGCAGCCGTCAGCTGTTTTCCGTATCTCGCAAAGAAGCTCTTCTTCGGCTTCAGATCTGCAGCGGCAATATTCTTCAGGATCTCTTCCTGCTTCTCAGAAGAGAGATGAACTTCTTCCATCAGCTCATCATACTTATTCCTCAAAGTCATAATCCTCCTTCAGAATCAGCTTCAGCTGCTTTCTGGCCCTGGCAAGATCGGAGCGCACCGAGCTCTCGCGCTTCTTCAGTATTTCTGCAATCTCTTTTGTCGAATATCCTTCTTTATAGAACAGGTAGATCGCACTCTGATAATCCCTCGGAAGAGTCTTCACCGCATCCCATACAAATGCGAGATCCGGTTTCTCTTCTGCCTTCAGCCGCTCATCCAGTTCATCAGTCTCCCGGACTTTATTGAACTTCAGCTTGTTCCGGCTCAGGTTGGCAGCTGTCTTCAGCAGCCAGCCCTTTTCCTGCTTCTCCGTGTCAAACGAAGGATCATATCTCAGCATCTGAATCAGCGTATCCTGAACAACTTCCTGCGCATCCTGCTCATTATGCACGAACGTAAAAGCCAGTCTGAAAATACTGTCTCCGTACTCGGACAGCACTTTCCTTGCCCTCAGTTCTGCATAAGATGGTTCGCTCATGAACCCTCACTTCACTTTATTCACAATGCCCAGGATGACTTCTTCAGAGAATCCGTTCTCCGTGCCCGGATTCATCGTAATGGAATAGCTGTATCCATCTGCACTCCAGACCGCATTCTCATAGATTCCTTCGATCATCCCTTTCAGAAGAACTCCATCACTTTCCAAACTGAACGGATACTCGTTATAGTCTCCGCTCACATCTTCACAGCCGCTTCCTTTCCGGATCGTGATCTCTCCTTCATAATCTGCTTCATCCAGGCCTTCCATATAGCGATAGGAACTCAGTGCATTTCCTTCAATGGAAGAAGGCACCATAAAAGAGATTCCGGTTGCGGAAACCATCTGTTCCAAAGTCGCATCATCCGTCCATGGATTTGCGATCGCAGTATTCATATTCTTTTCTGCACACCCTGCAAGCAGAATGCATGCATACAATAAAGCTGCTTTCTTCGTATCTTTCTTCCTCCCTATTATGAAAACAGATCAGAAGAAGAAATTGCTGCAGAAGAAGAGCAGAATCTAATCAGACTCTTATGATTCTTCCTTCCTTGATCGGGACCGGAGCCGGAATCGGATCCGCAGGATAGCCGATGATGCAGTGGCCGATGCCTTCCCATTCTCCTTCAATGCCCCATTTTTTCAGAAGCTCTTTTCCTTCTTCCGACTCGAATTCTTCCTTGGCCCGATGAATCCAGCAGGCACCATAGCCCAGTGCATAAGCCGCATTGAGCAGATTGCCCATCACAAGAGCACCATCGTACACATACGTAGGAGCAGTCTTGTCTGCCAGTACGAGAATCATCTCCTGAGCACCGTAGAACGGATCCGTCTCACCGCCCATGATTCTGCGATTCATCTCGCTGAGCTGCTTCATGACAGACGGATCCGTGATGACAACCAGCTTTGCCGACTGGCGATTCATGCCGCTCGGGGCATGCAGACCAGCCTCGGCAATCTGATTCAGATCAGCTTCCGGAATCAGTGCCGGCTTATAGCCGCGGACGCTCTTCCGGTTTTCCAGAACACGGATAACTTCATTCATCTTCTTTCCCCTCTTTAATTGGTCCTGACATTCTTCTTTGCAATGCCGCCATGCCTGGACAGATAGGCACGCACTTCTTTCATATCGGCTTTTTTGAACGGAATAGTTACCGGCCCTTTGCCGATATTGAATGTCACGTTCTTCTCTGCTTCATCGATGTGGACTTTTGATACTTTATTCCACGGATAAAGTCTTCCGATAATCACGATGCCATCCGGGGACAGACCGCTCTGCATGAACCAGTAGACGATGCCGAGCACGACCAGAGCAATCGTCTGCGCAACGCGGAAAACACCCGAATAATTGAACATTCCCACTGCTGCAACTGCCCAGAACAGTGCCGGAATCAGCCAGCGCGGACCAGCATGGGTCCTGATCTCAACCTTCTGCGAAACCCGGATCATGCGGATTTCCATAATCAGAATCATGAGATCGAGAATGTAGAACACAAGATCATAATAATCCATCAGAACTCCTCATATTTCTCTTTCTAAAAACAGCCAGGACACTGCCTGGCTATGCAGAATGCTTATTTCACCTTGAAATGCTCAGTGGTGCCGTCTTTCTTATTCTGGAAGATATCCGTGATCTCATATCCCGCATCGACCAGAACCTGGCGCATCTTCTCGACAGAGACTTCGCCGGTTGCCTTCACGACTACTTCCGTGCCGCGCTCAGCATTGTGGTAAATGGCAAGATTCTCGAGGTTTGCATTCTCCTGTGCAAACAGAGCGCATACCTTTGCGAATTCGCCCGGCTTGTCTTCCATATGGAATACGAATCTGGTTCCCTGAGTTCCGTAGCCCAGCAGCTCTACAAACGCCTGGAAGATATCCTTTTCCGTGATGATGCCGGTGATCTTTCCATCTGCCTCGATGATCGGCAGCACATTGATCTTGTGATCGATCATCTTCTTGGCGGCATCTGCGACAAAGGCGTCCGGATCAATCGTGACGACATCCGTGATCATGATGTCGGAAACCGGTGTCTTCTGCAGCAGATAATTCAGCTCATAGACCGACAGCGACGTGGACTTCACGCCTGTGCTTTCGTCTACAAGTCCGCCTGTGACCAATCCGATCAGCTTGCCGTTTCCATCAACAACCGGCAGACGATGGAAATCATGGTGTGCCATCAGATCGAGTGCTTTGCGAATGGAAGTATCCTTGGTGATGACAACCGGGTTCTTCGTCATGAAATCCTTAACATACATAATGATCAGCCTCCGAGATATGCTTTCTGGACCCGCGGATCGTTTGCAAGCTCCGCTCCGGTTCCCTGCAATGTTATTTTACCAGTTTCCAGCACGTATGCACGATCAGCAATCGCAAGCGCCATCTTTGCGTTCTGCTCAACGAGAAGCACCGTGACGCCCTGCTTGTTGATATCTTCGATGATATGGAAAATTTCCTTGACCAGTAACGGAGAAAGACCCATGGAAGGCTCATCCAGCAGGATGATCTTCGGCTTTGCCATCAGCGCTCTGCCCATGGCCAGCATCTGCTGCTCGCCGCCGGACAGCGTTCCGGCAAGCTGCTTCTTGCGCTCCAGAAGACGCGGGAAGAGCTCATAGACCTTCTTCATATCTGCGGCAATGCCGTCTTTGTCTTTGCGGGTATACGCTCCGAGAATCAAGTTGTCCTCAACCGTCTGCTGCGCAAATACGCGGCGGCGCTCCGGACACTGGGCAATACCCATCTCGACGATCTTGTAGTTCGGGACCTTCGTGATATCGACCCCATCCAGTTCGATCTTTCCGGATGCCGGTCTCAGAAGACCTGAGATCGTATGCATCGTTGTCGTCTTGCCGGCACCGTTCGCACCGATCAGCGTGCAGATCTCGCCGTCATTGACTTCGAAGGAGATTCCCTTGATTGCTTCAATCATGCCATAGCGCACGACCAGATTTTCCACTTTCAGCATATTCACTAATCTCCTATATAAGCCTTGATGACTTCCGGATTCGCCTGGATCTCTGACGGAGTGCCCTGGGCAAGCAGCGTGCCGTAGTTCAGGACTGTGATCCTTTCGCAGATGCCCATGACCAGACGCATATCGTGCTCGATCAGAAGAATTGAGATATGGAAATGATCTCTGACAAACCGGATCATCTTCATGAGTTCCTCGGTTTCCTGCGGGTTCATGCCGGCGGCCGGTTCATCCAGAAGCAGCAGTTTCGGTTCCGTAGCCATCGCTCTTGCAATCTCAAGTCTTCTCTGAGGACCATACGGAAGCGAACCAGCAACGGTATCTGCTTCGTCTTTCAGTTCAAAGATCTCAAGCAGGGAGAGTGCTTTCTCCTCGACTTCTTTCTCCTGCTGACGGAATCTGCCAGAGCGGATGATGCTGTCAAACGGAGAATACGTGATTGCATTGTGCATGCCTGCTTTGACGTTATCGAGAACCGTCATGTTCTGGAACAGACGGATATTCTGGAACGTACGGGCAATTCCCGCCTTGTTCACGGCGATTGTATCCATGCCGTCCGTATCTTTTCCGCACAGATAGATCTTGCCGCGGGAAGGCTGATAGACTCTTGTGAGCATGTTGAATACCGTTGTCTTGCCGGCACCATTCGGGCCGATCAGACCATAGATCTCTTCCGGCTTCACATACATGTTCAGATCATTGACAGCTGTCAGACCGCCGAAATCGATTCCGAGTTCCTTTACTTCAAGAACCGGAGTTTCAGACTTGACTTCACTCATTGGTCTTCGCTCCTTTCTTTGAAAAGTGCTTTTCCCTGAATTCTTCTGCCCAGGTCTTCAGCTTCTCATTATTGGAGATCAGCATGATCGCAATCAGCACGAGTGCATAGATCAGCATACGATAGCTGGACAGGAAGCGCAGCATCTCCGGCAGCATCACCAGCACGATCGTGGAGATGATCGTTCCGGTCATATTGCCAAGACCGCCAAGCACGACATAAACGAGGATCAAGATGGAAGTATTGAAATCGAACTTGGTTGCCGCAACGGAAGAATAGTTCAGCATGTAAAGCGCACCGGCAGCCCCGGCCAGACCAGCCGATACCACAAAGGCAAGCGTCTTGGTCTTAGCGACATTGATGCCGATGGTCGCTGCCGCAATGCGGTTGTCACGGCAAGCCTGAATGGCTCTGCCGCTCTTGGAATAGATCAGGTTGTAGACGATGATCAAGGCGATGACGATCAGAATCACGCCGGCAGTGAAGCTTGAGAGGGTCTGAATGCCTGCAGTTCCCATCGGGCCGCTGACAATCATGACTCCGCCTTCGCCAAGTTTCAGCGTGTTATTCACGAACGAGAAATGAAGCCCGGTGCTGTCATAGCCGATATACATGTTGTTGATCAGTGCCATGATGATCTGGCCGAATGCCAGGGTGACAATCGCAAGATAGTCGCCTTCCAGCTTCAAAACCGGAATACTGATCAGCCAGCCAATCACGCCTGCAATCAATGCGCCGACAGCGATCGAGATCAGCAGTCTGACCGGACCGCTGGTAACAGAACTTGAAAGAACGGAAGAGCATACGACGGCACTGAATCCGCCAACACTCATGAATCCGGCCTGGCCGAGGTTCAGTTCTCCGGAAATACCGACGTTCATGTTGAGGCCGATTGCCGCAACCGTATATGCACATACCGGCACAAGCAGGGATGTGATCTGACGAGTCAGAGATCCGGAGGATCTCAGAATCTGGACAATGACGAACAGCGCAAGAACCAATACATAAGAGATCGTACGCTTGCGGACTTTCGGTCCGAAGATAGATGAAAGTGCATTCTTCTTCATACGGTCTCCTCCTTATACCTTCTCATTGACCTTCTTGCCAAGCAGTCCGGCCGGCTTCAGAAGAAGCACGACAATCAGGACGCCGAACACGATGGCATCAGAGAGCTGTGCAGAGATATATGCCTTCGAGAGGTTCTCGATGACACCCAGCAGCATTCCTCCGAGGAATGCGCCTGGAATCGAACCGATGCCGCCGAGAACAGCAGCCGTGAAAGCACGGATGCCAGGCATGGAACCGAGGGTAGGATAGACAGAAGGGAACGTCGCACAAAGCAGGATCGCTGCAATTGCCGCAAGGCCGGAACCGATCGCGAACGTGATCGAGATGATCTTGTTCACGTTGATTCCCTGCAGAGCAGCAGCACCCTTATCTTCAGAACATGCACGCATTGCACGTCCGGTTTTCGTGTTGTTGATGAACCAGGTAAGTACCAGCATGATGGCAATGCAGACTGCAATCGTGACCAGGGTTGTGTAGTAGATATTGACTCCCCCGACATTCAGAGAACCGCTCAGAATCGTCGGGAAAATTTTCGTATCCGTTCCCCACAGCATCATCGCAGCATTCTCCAGAAAATAGGATACGCCGATTGCCGTGATGAGAACCGAAAGACTCGAAGCCTCGCGGAGCGGCTTGTAAGCAAGCCGTTCAATCACTACACCAAGTACCGTGCAGACCACCACGGAAATAATGACTGCGACGAATACCGGCAGATGGTACGTGTATATGCAGAAATATGCGGCAAATGCGCCGATCATGATGATATCGCCATGGGCAAAGTTCAGCATCTTGGCAATGCCGTAAACCATGCTGTAGCCCAGAGCGATAATCGCATATACGCTTCCCAGTCCGAGTCCGCTGATCAGGTATGACAGAAAAGACATCATATGCTGTTACCTCCCTCTACTATCATATGCGAAACAGAGGCTGCCAATGCAAGTGCGTGCTGGCAGCCTCCATGATCTTATTCAGTAAATCCTGTATTACTCAGCGCTGACGTAAGCACCGTCCTTGATCATAACAGCCTTCGGATCCTTGGAAACTGTACCATCAGCAGACCATGTGACACCAGTACCGGTAATGCCATCGAATGTCATCGAGGTGAACTGTGCAATCAGAGCAGCTGTGATATCATCGGTGGAAGAATCAGCTGTCACATCAGAAGCCTCAAGAGCCTGGGCAATTGCATAAACGCTGTCATAAGCATCAGCTGCGAACTGGTTCGGAGTATCACCATAAGCTTCCTTGTACTTGGTAACGAAGCTCTGTGTCTTTTCATCTGAAGCATCAGCAGAGAACGGTGTAAGCATATACAGTCCTTCAGCAAGAGAAGTATCGAAACCTTCCAGAGTCAGGATTCCATCCATGCCATCGCATCCGAAGAAGGTCGGAGCATAGCCAGCATTGCTAGCTGCTGAGAGAATCTGAGAAGCCGGCTGGTAATAAATAGGAAGGAATACCAGATCAGCACCAGCTGACTGAGCACCCTGAATGTAAACCGAGAAGTCGGTGGTGCCTTCCTGGAACGCACCCTGATAGACAATTGAAAGTCCCTTAGCTTCAGCTTCTTCCATGAACTTCGTATAAAGTCCATTGGAATAGTTATCATCGTTGCGGTAGATGACAGCAATCTTGGTGCCAAGATCACTATGTTCTGCAATATAGTCTGCCGAAGCACGGCCCTGGTTCGGATCCGTGAAGCACATCTGGAAAACATTGCCATAAGGATTTGCTTCATTGGTCGCATCCTGGTATACGATTGCGGTCGAAGACCCGGACGGAGTAATTGCGAAGATATTGTCCTCTTTGTACAGCGGAGCAACCGACTGGCCAGCACCGGAAGTCGTAGTCAGCAGGGAAACCTGCATGCCATCATCAACCAGAGTGTTATAAGCAGAAACGGCCTGCTCGCCATCAGCCTGGTCATCTTCGAAATGGAAATCGAAGCTTACCTTGCCGCCAGCTGCGTTGATCTCATCAACAGCGATCTGAGCGCCATGCATGACGGCCAGTCCATACACAGCAGCGTCACCGGTAATAGGACCGGAACCGCCAAGAACGAACGGCTTGGAGCTGGTAGAAGCTGCCGCTGCTGTAGCAGCAGAAGCAGATTCGGCTGCCGCAGTGTCAGAAGCTGCAGCGGTCGAGGACGATGTGCTGGAAGAACTTCTGCAGGCTGCTAATGACGCTGCCATCGCAACCGCCAGTCCTCCTTTGAAGAACTTTTCAAACTTCATAATTCCTTCCCTCGTTTTCTATCTTCTGAAGAAGATGTTCCTATTATAGAGTCACGGTTTCACCATTTCAACACTTTGATTCATATAATTTTCAGATTTTTCTGAAATATTTTCCATATTATGCAATTCTTTTCATTCAGATATAAAGAAAAAGACTGCACCAGCAGTCCCTTCCTTATTCAGCCAGGCAAGTTTGGCTTATTTCATAAAAATGGCGCCTCAAACAGGGCTCGAACCTGTGACACTGCGGTTAACAGCCGCATGCTCTGCCGACTGAGCTATTGAGGCGTGCTCCAATAATATACCATTCACTCCCCTTTGTTTCAAGTCCTTTTTGAAAGTCGAAAAAAGCCGTTTCCAATGCAGGAAAACGGCTTCAGATTACTCTTTTACTTTCTCGAGATCGTTGTATGCGATATCCGTCGGCGTCTCACGGCCGAACAGCATTGTCATGACACTTGCAGTCTGCGTCTGATCATTCATCGCACTGACCTTGCCCTCCATGCCGGAGAACGGTCCGGTCAGAATCTTGACCATATCGCCAACCTCAAAGTCAACAGTGACCTTCTTATCGCTCTGGCCCATTCTTCTCAGAATGGATTCCATCTCTACCGGAGAAACCGGGAACGGCTTAGCACCGCCGCCGGAAGAACCGATGAATCCGGTGACTCCTGGCGTATTACGGACAACATACCATGCTTCATCGGTCATCTTCATTTCCACAAAGACATATCCCGGGAACATGTTCTTCATCTTCTCTATGGTCTTGCCATTCTTGATCTCAATTTCAGGCTCTTCCGCAACGACGATCCGGAACAGGCTGTCCTGGATGCCCATGGACTCAACACGCTTTTCCAGATTTTCTTTGACACGGTTCTCATGCCCGGCATACGTATTGACTACATACCAGCGCTTTTCGTGCTCGTCATCAATTACCGGATTGATCTTCTTCTCTTCTGTCATGATTACGCTCCGATTCCGATCATCTGAATCAGTCCGCTTACCAGAAGATCACAGAGAACAAAGAATACAGCGAAGAAAGCCGTAAAAATCACAACTTCTCCGGTATTAGACATCGTATCTTTCGTCTTCGGCCAGCGAACCCGCTTCGCTTCCTTTTTAATACCGCTCCAGCTGAACGTTTTATCCATACTATATGAAGCCTCCTACCTGGTTTCCTTATGGAGCGTCTTCTTACCGCACTTCGGGCAGTATTTCATAAGCTCCAGTCTTTTGGTGCTGTTTTTCTTCCGGGAAGTCGTGTAGTTCCTGGACAGGCATACGCTGCATGCCAGAATAACCTTGTCGTCCTTTGCCATAACGAAAAACTCCTCAAATGCTTAACTAATGTAGCACACGCCAATCGCTACCGTCAACACTCGTTTTTCTGCTTTCTGATACACAAAAGGCGGATTTCTCCGCCCTTCTGCTGTGATCAGTTCTCACTGTCAGAAACTGACTTGATCGCATCCGTCTTGAAGATGAACTTCACGGTATTCGTTCCGTTATCATCATTGCCTGCAAAGCTGCTGTACTCTGCACCAGCATCGCAGACTTCCTTCAGACGATCAACCACATCCGTCAGATGATCCCCGAAGAGATCTGCCAGCTGATCAATTCCTTCTTCCTTGAACTTCGTCATGCCATCCAGCAGTTCCTGAGCACCATCATCAAGCTGGAGAGCCCCAGTCTGCAGTGTATTCACGCCGCTGTTCAGTTCAGAAGCACCATCACTGAGCTGACGAGCACCATCGATCAGTTTCTTGTAATCCGCATTCGAGCGAATCGTATCAATTGCCTGCTTTGCGCCAGCCTGTCCGGCAGCTTCAGCAACTGTCTTCGTGTATTCTGTCAGAATTGCTTTAATCTGTTCTTCTGTCAGAGAGAAGTCACCTGTATCAGAACTGGACGAAGCAAGGACTGCAGCCATCTGAGCAGGTGTCACATTGCTCATATCTGCACTCTGGGTAACTGCACTGTTATCAGCTGCTGTATGATCAGATCCGGAATCTCCTGTCTTATCTGCTGTTGCAGCAGTCAGAGCCTGCTGTGCAATTGCAAGCTTGCCTTCTGCATCAGCCTTTGCCTGATTAGCCGCATCGCGTTCCTGATTAGCCTGAGTCACAGCTGCATTCGCATCTTTAACAGCTATATTAGCAGCAGTAAGCTGATCATTCAGCTGAGCAATCTGATCGTCCTTTGACTTGATCTCTTCGTCCTTCTGAGCAAGCTGTGCTTCCAGTTCTGCTATCTTCTGATCTGCTTCAGAAGATTCACCCGTCTGAGCAGCTTCATCGGAATCGGTTTCTGCATTCACTGCTGCATCTGTATTTGTTTCAGCCGGTGCAGCCTCTTCCGTTGCAGCAGCATCTGCTTTGCTGTCTTCAGCAGCCGGCTGAGCTTCTGCAGTGTTCTGATCTGCAGAGGTATCTGAAGCCTCCTGCTTCTCTTCAGTCACTGCAGTCTCCTGCTTTTCTTCAGCAGCAGAAGTCTGAGTATCAGCATTCTCCTGAGCAGTCGCTGTATCTGCAGCTGCCGTATTCATATCATCCGGCTCTTCTGCACAGAATGCTACGAATGCAGCAAGCTTAGCTTCGTTCACATTACCCTGCTCATCCGTGATCCCAGCAGCCGAGAGCTTCTTCACAAGTGATGACATGCTGGAAAGCTTATCGATCTTATCAGTGTCCAGTGTTCCATCTTCTTTCGTCAAACCAGCAGTCTTAAGCTGATCCTGGAGGCCTTCCAAGCTCTCAATCCGAGCATCATCTACTACAGAATACTTTCCAGTTTTGTCCGTTTTGATGATCTGCATTGCCTGTGCAAGTGAAACCAGCTTAGCCGTGCTCTGCAGAGCATCCGTATCTTCTTCGCCTTCTTTGATCAAGCCTGCTTTAGGTGCAATCTGAGCCAGTCCGACAATTTTCCTTCCAGTATCTGTCAGCACTACTGTTCCATCTTTTTTATTAATACTAATCAGATTTTCTTGCAGCAATCCCGCAATTGCCTCCTGGCTGGACGTATTCAGCGTTCCATCAGCGGTGATCCATCCATTCTTCATCAGTCCTAGTGCAGTATTGAGATTTTTGGAAATTGCATCGGTATTCAGTCCATTAGAGGTAATGAGATCAGGATCAGCCTGAATCAGAGCTTTGATCAGAGACTGATAATTCTCAATCTCCTCTTTTTTGGGCTGATTATGATCGTCAAGGATTTTTGCGGCTTTCAGCTGATCCACCAATGAATTGATCTTATCCTTATTCACTGTACCATCAGAATTCATAGCTTCGATAGAAGCAAGCTGTGCCTGAAGAGCTGTAAGCTGTGTGACTGCTTCTGCATTGACTGTTCCATCACTCGTAACTAATCCGAGTGCCTTGAGCTGCTGCGGAAGAGCCATCAGTTCAGACAGCTTTGTCTGATCCAGGTTGCCTTCTGAATCGATTACGCCAAGCTGAGTCAGCGTTGTAATCGTCTGAGTGAGATTCGTCTTAGCGGTATCCGTCAGTTTGCCATCCTGGTCAATGATTTTCTGAGCAATCAATGAAGTATATGTATCACTGAGTTTGTCATCTTTGTCATCTTTGTCATCTTTGTCATCTTTGACAATCCCAGTCTGTTTCAGCTGATCCACCAGAGAAGTAAGCTGCATTGCAGCGCCAAGTTCCTTTGGATCGATTCCCCCTTCCGGCTTTCTGGTATTAGAATTCACTTTCACAATACCTAGCTTGGCAAGAGTGGTGACCAGATCTTGGTTCATCGAAACGCTGCCCGTGGAAGAATCCACTGTCAGCACATTTGCCTCAATCAGCTGGTCAATTAGCTGATCTCCATTTTTCTTGACCTCTGCATACTTTGCAGCATCCAGGTTTCCATTCGCATCCAGCACGCCGAGACTGTTCAGCATTGCCTTTGTCTCAGGTGTCAGAGAACCTGTCGTATTAATAGTGCCGGTTTTTTCCAGAGTTCCGATCAGTGTCTGAAGCTTCTGGGCATCGATTATACCGCTCTCATTCATGACTCCTGCAGTCTTCAGAAGTCCTGTTACTACAGCAGTAGGAGTACCATCCGCATTGATTACACCTGCATTCTGCAAAGCAGAAATCATCACTTCAAGTTCCTTGATCTTCTGACCGTTTATTTCTCCATTCTCTTTGAGAACCCCAAGGGCTGTCAGCTTCTTTGCTACATCAGAATTGAGCTCTCCCTTTTCTGTGAGAATTCCCTGCTGCTGCAGCTGCTTTACCAGTGCCATCGGATTTGCAAGCTGCTTTTCGAGGCTTGCAATCATGGCCTCTGCTTTCTTCTGAGCTGCTGCAGATGCGGTTTCTGCATCTTTCGCATTGGACGCAAGTGTATTGTCAAAGGTGACAAGACCATCTGCCAGCTGCTTTGCACCATCATTCAGATCAGAAGAACCGCTCTTCAGTCTGTTCACGCCGCTGACCAGATCACCTGTTCCATCTTTCAGGGTCTGTGTCCCATCAACCAGTTCCTGGGCAGAGCTCTGAAGGGTATTCATATCATCCTTGAGCTCATCCAGGGTTCCGTCATCATCAACCTTCAGATCAGACAGGAAGCTTGAAGAAGCGAGTGTCATGGTCATCTCAAGCGAGAAGTCTGTGACATCTGCTTCAATCTGAACATAATCCGGAATCTCAATATCTCCGATCTTATCTTTCAGATCTTTGTCATCATCCAGATCCAGGCTCTCTTTCAGTCCCGGGAATGCCATGCCGATGACAAATGCATTGTCACCTTCGGAAATCACCTTTCCGTTTTCAACCTCGATGTTCGTGAACTTATCATTCGGAAGTTCCAGGCCGGATACCATTGCGAACGGAGTCTTGATCGTTGTCTTCTTGCCATTGATCGTGACATCCTTGGTGCTGTTGTTCTCATAGTCGAAACGGATGGTCACATGTCCGCTCTTGCCGGCAAGATCTTCTGCAGAGATGTCTGCACCATCCAACTGATAGCTGATTTTCACCGCAACTGGAAGTTCTGCATCCGTGGTTCCCTGATAGTAGATATCATTGCCTTCTGCGTTCCAGGAAATAGAACCATCATTGTTCGTGCTGTAGGTTTCATCTCCCTTTACGTTCACGATATCTTTCAAGGTTGTGTAGTCTTTGATGATATCCGAAGAACTGCCATTCTTCAGCCAGTCGCTGACAATGACATTCTGCTTTTCGCCAGACGCATCCGTGATGACATAAACCGTTTCATCTTTTCCTTCGGTATTGCTGTCATTATTGATGCTGATCTTTTCTGTATTGCCGGAAGTCGTTTCCGTTTCGTTTCCGCCATTATTCTTTGAATCTGTTTCTTCTGCGAATACCTCGAAATTGCCCATGCTCAGCATCATCGCTGCCGCAATTCCGGTATGAAGAACTTTGCTCAGTTTCTTGTTCATAGATTTCTTCTCCTTCTGCTGGATGGATCAGCCTCTCTGAGGCTTTGATGTTTTGGTGATGAGCTTATCGAATGTAAGCAGCAAGCTCGGCAGGACAAAGATGACACAGCCCATGGAAATGATTGCGCCTCTTGCCATCAGGATGCAGAGCGAACGGATGACATCGATATTGGAATACATGCCGACTCCGAAGGTTGCTGCAAAGAAGCTCATTGCAGAGACCAGAATGGACTTTGCGCTTGCCTGCACTGCATCTTCAACTGCTTTCTGCTTCTCAACGCCTCTCGTGCGATCACGGCGATAGCGCGTGGTCATCAGGATTGCATAGTCGACGGTAGATCCTAACTGAATCGTTCCGATGACGATGTTGGCGATGAACGGCACCTCACGGCCGGTGAAGAACGGAACTGCCATGTTGATCGTGATGCCAAGATAAATCGTTGCAATCAGGATGAACGGCAGCGAAGCACTGCGGAATACGAATGCAATGATCAGGAAGATGATGCCGATCGATACGGAAGATACCCAGTTGAAGTCATGGTCCGTAACGGAGATCAGATCCTTGGTAGCAGCTGCTTCTCCGATCAGCATGGAATTGCTGTTGTATTTCTTTGCGATGGCAGTCAGTTCCGTAACCTGATTGTTGACCTCATCAGTGGCGACCGCATATTTGCTGCCAATGAGCATCATCTGCCAGTTCTCGCTCTTGAGACTGCTCTTCAGATCATCCGGAATCATGTCATCCGGAATTACGGATCCTTTGACGGTATCGAGTCCCAGCACCCACTTCACACCATCGACATCTTCCATTTCCGAAGACATCTTCTTGATGTCCTTGGCCGATTCATCAGCAGGAACCATCAGGATATGAGTTGCATTCTCGTCAAACAGGGTTTCGAGTTTCTCATTGGCAATGCTGCTGTCCAGAGTCTTCGGAAGCGTTCCGCCAAGGTTGTAGTACACCGGGATATGGACATATCCGTAGACTGCCGGGATCAGAAGAGCCAGGGCAATGACCATGTACTTATATGCATGCTTTGTGACATGCTTGCCAATGCCCTTCAGATCCGGGAGCACGGCCTTATGTCTGGTCTTGTTCAGCGCTTTATCAAACACGAGAATCAGCGCAGGAAGAATCGTGACACAGGAAATCACACCGAACAGCACGCCCTTCGACATCACCAGGCCAAGATCCATGCCAAGCCGGAAGCTCATGAAGCAGAGGGCTATGAAGCCGGCGATCGTCGTGATCGAAGATCCGAGAATAGAAGACAATGTTTCATCAATTGCCTTCACCATCGCATCGTTCCGCTCATTGCCTTTTTCCAGTTCTGCCTCATAGCTGTGCCACAGGAAGATGCTGTAGTCCATCGTCACGCCAAGCTGAAGGACTGCCGCAAGTGCTTTGGTGATATAGGAGATGCTGCCAAGTATCTGGTTGGTGCCGAGGTTGTACACGATGGCCATGCCGATTGATGCCAGGAACAGGAACGGAACCAGGTAGCTGTCCATCGACAGCATCAGCGAGATGCAGCATAAGAGCACTGCGAGCATGACATAGATCGGTGCTTCGCTCTCTGCCAGATCCTGCGTATCCACAAGCACGGCGCTCATGCCGCTGACGAAGCACTGCTCATTCGACAGCTTGCGGATCTCGCGGACTGCTTCAATTGTCTCGTCTGCTGATGTCGTATCATCGAACAGGATGAACATCATCGTCGCATCCCCATTGTTGAATGCTTCATAGATATCATCCGGAAGCATCTCTTTCGGAATGCTGATGTCCATCACATCGGAATACCAGATGACATTCTTGACACCCGGAACTTCCTTGATCTGATCTTCCAGCTTCTGAACATCCTTGTCCGGCATTCCTTCCACGATATACATGGAGAAGGCACCAGTCCCGAATTCTTCCTTCAGGATATCCTGCCCCTTCATGGTCTCTATGGTATCCGGAAGATAAGTCAGGATATCATAGTTGACCTTCGTGTGAATGTAGCCGATTGCCGAAGGAATCAGAAGCAGTACAGATACGATCAGAATCAGGATTTTATTCTTGACGACAAATTTTCCCAGTTTCTTTCCCATATCCTCACTTCTTTCTATCCGCTGACTTTTTCGACCAGCAGTCGAAATCATCCGCACTATGTTATATGTGCTATTCGACTATTGGTCAATAATTTTTCCTATACAGAATCCGCGTTCTGTTTTGTGACCTTCAGTCATTTCCGAGCCAGAAAAATTGACTCTTTCCGGAAAATGGCTATATTTCAATAAAGATATGAGAACGGACGGAAAAGCAGCACAGAACAAACGAATCAAAAAAGATGCTCTGATGAGCACCGCTTTTGATCTGTTCTCTTCCAACGGGGTCAACCATACGACCATTTCCGATATCACGGAACGGGCCGGTCTGGGGAAGGGAACATTCTATTCCTACTTCAAGGACAAATACGACATCCGCAACCACATCATTGCTCATAAGTCTGCCCAGATCTTCCTGAAAGCAAAGCAGGCAATCGAAGCACAGCCGGAAATCCGTTCTATGGAAGACAAAATCATCGGCATGTCCGACAACATCATCGATCAGCTGACCAGAGACAAGCCGACGCTATCCTTTATATATAAGAACCTGTCATGGGGAGTCTTCAGGAACGTTCTCACCAGCGAAAACGATACCGTTGATTTTGCAACGGTATTCAATGACGCCATCGAGGAATCCTCTGTCAAATACAAAGATCCCCTCGTCATGATCTATCTGATCATCGAACTCGTCAGCAGCACCTGCTACAGCTCTATCCTCTACAGCGAACCGATGCCGATTGCCGAGCTGAAGACATATCTCTATCCGAGTATCCGGGCCATCATGCGTGAGCAGGAGGTTAAAGAAAAACCAGATCAGTCGTGAAACTTCTCTGGTTCTGTCGGCAGTTCCAGCATCTTCCAGCTGCCATCTGCCCATTCGAATTTCATGATGCCTCCGTTAGGAACCGGAAATGCTCCGTTTTCGGAACGTTCTTCCCTGAACTTCACCGGATCAATGCCGAACAGCGGCTTCAGCATATGCAGACAGTAGCTTCCATGGGACACAATCAGCACCCGATCGCCATCCTTGCACTCCGAGAGAATCCCGGAGAACGTTCTGATGATGCGATTCGTGATGGATTCGGTATCATCCCCGCCGATATCCTTCCACGAATCTTTTTTTCTGCGCTCCGTCATCTCCGGCTTCACCTGCTCAATCAGCGCGCCATCCATCAGTCCGAAGTCAAACTCCTTGAGTCCTTTCATCGGCTCTGCCTTCAGCGACCGTTCTTTCAGAATGATCGCTGCCGTATCGACAGCCCGCTCGCTGCTGGAGCAGTAGGCTCTTGTAAACGGAACCGAGCGGAGTGCTTCTGCAGCTTTCTCAGCTTCCCGGATGCCCTGCTCGGTGAGCGGGCTGTCACAGCTTCCCTGCAGACGGCGGATCTTGTTGAAGAGGGTCTGACCGTGTCTGACGTAATAGAAGGTTACTCGCATACGCTGCGGATCCCTTCCAGCAGACTGTGGATCACTTTGAAATCCGAGTGGTCTGCTTTCTTTTTCCGATCCAGCAGAATCGGCGTGATGCCGGCATCAGAAGCGCCTTTCATATCATTGATGGAATCGCCGATATGAATTACTTCTTCCGGACTGCATTCGCTCAGCTCCAGAGCCTTCTCGAACAGTTCCTTATGCGGCTTGTATGCTTTCACCATATCTCCGCAGACAATGCCATTGACATGCAGGCCGTTGCGCTTCAGGCAGACGCTGATATATCGGTCACTGTTATTGGAAATGATGTAGATCGGCTTTGTGCACCGTTCAAAGAACGGAAGTACGTCCGTATAGAGCGGAGCATACATCCAGTAGTTGATGTTCAGCTGCTGCAGCTGATTCAGATCTTCCTTCAGTCCAAGTTCCCGTGAAGCTTTTTTCAGAAGATCCATACAGATATCTTCTTCCGAGCGGAAGGAATCCCCATAGCTGCGTTCTTCTTCAATGCGAAGATTGCGGAACCACCATTCCATCATGGCTCTCGGGTCTTTCACATTGCTGTTCTTGGCACAGCGCATGGTCATTTCTTCAATATCCGGTCCGCCTTCCTGCAGGATCGTTCCCGTATAATCCAGAAATACTGCTTTGATCATAGATTCTTCACCTTTTCCATTCGTTATTATAAATGAAAAAATATGTATATAGCGTAATCTGCACGCATGTAAGCGCATACGTTAAGAGCATTGATCAGTTTTCGGAAACTGATGAAAGCATTCTCCGGATCATGAGCGGATTTCATGCCGGCAGGAAAGATAGTGTGATATTGTGTAACAGGATTGCAGTGCTGCTTCCAGAAGCAGCTAAGGAGACACGAATATGCAGCTGTTTGATATCATCGGGCCGGTTATGGTCGGACCATCCAGTTCTCATACCGCCGGCGCAGCCAGGATCGGCGAAGTTGCCAGATGTCTGATGGGCGAGCCCATTGCCTCGGCAGGGATCTATTTCCATGGGTCTTTTCTAGCAACCGGAAAAGGACATGGCACTGACCGGGCACTGACTGCTGGCCTGATGGGAATGCGGGTAGATGATCCGCGGATCCCGGATGCGTTCAGAATTGCAGATGCCATGGGTCTGAAGCTTACGTTCGGAGCTGCGGATCTCGGCGAATCCGCTCATCCGAATTCCGTGAAGCTCAATCTGACCGGAAAGTCTGGCAAGACCCTGGAGATCATTGCGTCTTCGATCGGCGGCGGCCGGATCATGATCAGCCGCATTGACGGGCTGAAAGCGGTGTTCTCCGGAGATCATCCGACGCTGATTGTCCAGAACGATGATACCCCTGGAAAGATCGCATTGATTTCAGAGATGCTGTATCACAGCAGAATCAATATCGCGACGATGCAGCTGGACCGCGATATCAGGGGAGGCCACGCCGTCACCGTACTGGAACTCGATCAGGAAATCCCTGATCAGGATCTGCACTGGCTGGCAGCACAGGAAGGCATTCTGAAAGTAACCTATCTCAGCCTGAAGGAGGTGAACTGAGATGTATTCATCCCTGGAGAAAATCATCAGAAGAGCAGATGAACAGAATATATCGTTCTGGAAAGCAGTTCAGAAACATGACTGCCGTGAAGAAGGAAGAACGGAAGAAGAATCCTTTCAGAAGATGAAGGAAATGTATCTCGCCATGAAGGAATCAGACTTTGAATATGACCCGGATCTGAAATCATCCAGCGGCCTGGTCGGAGGCGAAGCCTACAAGATCCATGTACGCCGTGCCAATGGTGAGATGATCGTCGGGGAATTCGTTTCCGCAGTGATGGAACGAGCTCTGCGTATTGCCGAATCCAACGCATGCATGAAGCGCATTGTCGCTGCACCGACAGCAGGATCCTGCGGCGTTGTTCCGGCAGTGCTGCTCAGCATTCAGGAACGCAACCGACTCAGCGATGACAAAATGACCGAAGCACTCTTCGTAGCGGGAGGAATCGGCGGGGTCATTGCAAGACGGGCTAGTCTTTCCGGTGCAGAAGGCGGCTGTCAGGCAGAGATCGGCTCCGCCAGTGCGATGGCCGCAGGTGCTCTGACCTATCTGCTGGGCGGATCAGGCAAGCAGATCACCAACGCTGCCGCCATCGCTCTGAAAGGCCTCCTCGGCCTCAGCTGCGATCCGGTTGCAGGGCTTGTAGAAGTGCCATGCGTGAAGCGCAATGTGATCGGCAGCGTCAATGCGGTCACATCAGCCGAGATGGCAATGGCAGGCATCGAATCAAAAATACCGCCCGATCAGGTCATTGACGCGATGCGCTCCATCGGTCATATGATGCCATGCGAACTGAGGGAAACCGCCAAAGGCGGTCTTGCCGCAACTCCGGCAGCGCAGGAAATCACGCAGAAGATTTCAATGTAGCAGAAATGAGCAGCTGAGAAATTCCTGGCCTGAAGCCGCGGAACCTCAGCTGCTTTTTTGTCTTTTCAGAACCCGGATCCCCTGATTTCTGATCCATTCTGAGGCATCCGGACCATATGCAGTGCTTTTCTCATCATTTGCAGTGATCAATTTCATGAGAATAATGATTGCAAGTCATCTGTTCATGCGGTTATATCGTATTCTGTCAATCATTTCATTGTACATTCACGCATGGTTTTATATGCATGTTATGAAGAGTACGGTTGTGCATTAATGATCAGATTTTGTGAATTTAAAGCCGTTTTTATACACTTTATGTGAATTGTCACATATTCTGTCAGTTAGATATTTATAGTGCTAAGCATGTATGCATGTCTGCGTGCATACTTCTGATTTTGTTTATGGCAGACGATTTACATCATTTTTAATCATTGATGCATGCATGTTTCATGTTATTATGAAATCGATTTCAGCATGACTAGTTCAGTTCTTCTCAACTTTGATCGCGCCAATTTTTTTCGGTATATTTCCGTCAAGCACTGCAGAAATGCGTGCCTAAGGAGAACACAATTTTGGAAAATAAACTGATGCGCAAACTGATGAGCGCCCTGCTCTGCCTGCCTCTGTTCGCCATGGCAGCTTCCGTACCTGTATATGCGGAAGAATGGGAAGATACTTCCTGGCAGGAAACAGCTGCAGTGAATCCGTATTATGGCGGATGGGGAAACTGCACCTGGTCCGCATGGCAGCTGGCCAATACTTATGCCGGCGTCGCACTGCCTGATTTCGGAAGTGCTTCGAACTGGTATGACAGTGCTGCTTCAATGGGATATACAGTTTCTTCGGTACCTCAGGCTGGTTCTATTGTCTGCTGGTCTCATCATGTCGGCTATGTATCTGCAGTCAGCGAAGACGGAAACAGTGTCTATATCATTGAAGGCGGATACACGGGCGGATACCATGAAGGCTGGTTCCCTGCCTATACCAGCAGAAGCGCTCAGGCTCTGCTTGGCTACATCTACCTCTGGTAATCAGACGAATTTCATCATTCCCAGATATACGAGGAACGCAAAGGAAAGCATCAGCCGCATGTCTTCTTCCTAATCTTCAAGATTCTGATTTGCAGAAGACCGGATCTTGTCCATACGGTGGAGAACTCTATTGTGCTGGAGAAACAGTTCCTGCTCGGCTTTGCTCGTATTACCTGCGTACTTCAGACAATAGTAGAGCGTCTGCAGCTGTTCCTGCTTGTCATCTTTCTCAGAGTCCATCATCTGCAGAAGACGAGGATCCTTAAAGGTCATCAGATTCATCTTCTTCTGGAGAATCGGCATGATGGCATAGTAGCTGATTTTGTCAAATGAAGTCAGGTTCTGCTTCAGAGTACGCCAGCCTAAGGTGACGGCCTGAAGGTCCTGCCAGCAGAGCAGCTTGGAAGCAACCAGATTTTCATAAAGCCGTGTGATGCCGATGGAGAGACTGTTCTTTTCGACCAGTCCTTCCAGGTAGCCAAGGGCATTAAGTTATAGTCAGAAAACAGGGCTTTGATATGAGCTTCAGTTAAGCAGAAAGGCCACACTGATGATTCAGAAATTCATCAGTGTGGTTTTTTTATGGAATTTCAATTGTAAGAGCGTCGGAAATGGACTTTGTAAAAAACACTCGCCACATTTCGCGGCGAGTGTTCATAGATCAGAGGTTAACGTAATCTGCTTACTTCCTGCCATTTCCCCGCCCGGTTCCTCATGCATGCTATGATGATTTTCTTCTTATCGGTTTCTCAGGATTTCAATCGCCTCTGAAACGGAGTCTGTTATATAGTCCGCACTCTTTCTGACTTCTTCCTCTGCCCCGGACATCGAGAAACCGATTCCGCTGAAGCGGATCATATCTGCATCTGCCTGCTGGTCACCGATGGCTGCACACTCCGAAGGACTGATCTTCAGGGCATCCAGGGCTGCCTTCTCTGCCGTCCATTTGGAACAGCCTGCCGGAATGATATCTATCGCCGCTGCATCGGTATGCATGCATAGCACCTGGCTGCCTAATTCTGCTTCAATCACCTGAGCAGTCTTCTGAATCTCCGCTTCGCTTCCTGCCCGGCAGAATACTTTCAGCAGGTGCACATCATTTCTCTTCAGCAGGTTCAGCGGATCCTGAGAAAGCGGTTCATCAGGCTTCTGTTTCAGAATTCCGCGCTGACGTGCATACCGCACCGAACGATCCCCGGTATCTGCAGAGTAATCTGTTCCGATGCATTTCTGATCGAGCAGGTGCAGAAGCACAGAAGCAGTGTCATGATCGATGAAGCCGATCCGGACTGGTGCTTCGTTTCCGATCTGATATCCGGTGCCGGCACTGAAGATCATGACTTCTGGCTCAATGCCCATCTTCTTCAGAGCTTCCTTTGCGCCAAGTCCCCTTCCGGTTGCTGCCCAGAAGGAATTGCCGGACTGAATCCATGCTTTCACGGCATCGAGATCTTCCGGCCGGATATGATTCGTGCCTGCATCAAAAAGCGTTCCGTCCAGATCGCTGATAAAGATATGTACCCGTCTTTCCATTCCCCTCCTCCTGCTGAAATCGATAGTAAGGAGATTATAAACGAATCACGCGTTCTTCGCCTGTCTCTGAATCAGATGGACACCGAGCTTGTGATAAACCATGAGGTAAGCTGCACTGCTCAATGTCCACGTAATCGGATAGATCCAGAACACCAGTGCAATGAAGTGATATACCTGACCGATCGTGAACAGAACCACGACACGGACAGCACACCAGCAGATCGATACGATTGCCATCGGGGTCATCGCATTTCCAAGTCCGAGCACTGC
>SAMEA3663095__coassemble_998_pt1 | contig 28592 bp, 42 predicted proteins | sample SAMEA3663095__metabat2_high_PE_014 | metagenome-assembled genome bin SAMEA3663095 (sample SAMEA3663095) | pig gut metagenome | biome: pig gut; feature: pig-associated habitat; material: faeces | place: France | collected 2012
GCCGCGTGCTCAAAGAATATAGCATCCCTCTCTCCCTTTAGTCAATTAGTTTTTTTCATTTTTTCAATAAGCGATTGGGTGTCCAATTGCTCAGGCTTTCCGGGTATATGAACGGCCGGTTTCCCGGCCTCATGATTCATGATTAATTCTTCAGGCTGTTGATCGGGGATGGAATCCTTCCGCCGCGGCTGATCATCACTGCCGGGCTGACGGTTCTGACCGCCATCACTGGTCCGTATCCCATCAGGCCGCCGAACTCGAGCGAATCGCCTGCTTTCTTCCCGATTGCAGGGATGACGCGCACTGCAGTTGTCTTCGTATTGATCATGCCGATCGCAGCTTCATCCGCAATCATCGCGCTGATTGTCTCAGCTGGCGTATCTCCCGGAATGATGATCATATCCAGGCCCACCGAACATACCGCAGTCATCGCTTCCAGCTTTTCCACTGACAGGATGCCTTTTCCAGCTGCTTCGATCATGCCTGCATCTTCTGACACCGGAATGAACGCACCGCTTAAGCCTCCTACGGAAGAACTAGCCATGACGCCACCTTTCTTGACGGCATCATTGAGCATCGCCAGGCATGCAGTCGTGCCAGGTCCGCCAGTGCTCTCCAGCCCGATCTCTTCCAGGATGCGGGCAACTGAATCGCCGACAGCCGGCGTCGGGGCAAGGGAAAGATCTACGATGCCGAATGGCACATTCAGCCGTCTGGCTGCTTCGGTGCCGACGAGCTGACCCATGCGGGTAATCTTGAATGCGGTCTTCTTGATGACTTCGGCAATCTCATCCATCGTGCAGTCTTTTCCGGCTTTGCGGACGGCTTCGCGCACGACGCCAGGTCCGGATACGCCGACATTGATGACGCAATCCGGTTCTGAGATTCCATGGAACGCACCTGCCATGAATGGGTTGTCTTCTACGGCATTGCAGAACACAACCAGCTTAGATGCGCCGAAGCAGTTATTGTCCTTGGTCCGTTCTGCACATTCCCGGATGATGGGGCCCATCATCTTCACAGCATCCATGTTGATGCCTGCTCTGGTAGAACCGACATTGACGCTGGAGCATACGACGTCTGTTTCGCTTAGGGCTCTCGGAATGGAGCGGATCAGTTCTTCGTCTCCCTTCGTCATGCCTTTCTGAACCAGGGCAGAATAGCCACCGATGAAATTGACCCCGAGGTCTTTCGCTGCCTTGTCCAGGGTCTTTGCATAGAGGACCGGATCCCCGCCGCTGACGCTCTGCAGCAGGGCTATCGGGGTGACGGAAATCCGCTTGTTCACGATCGGAATGCCATATTCTCTGGAAATCTCTTCGGCCGTTTCTACTAAGTGCTCAGCTTTGGTGGTGATCTTCCGGTAGATCTTCTCACAGGATTTCTCAATATCCGCATCCGCGCAGTCCAGCAGCGAAATGCCCATGGTTACCGTACGGATATCCAGACATTCCTCATCGATCATGTGAATGGTTTCCAGAATTTTCTCTTCTCTGATCTGCATCGTTTCTTTCCTCAGATGGTATGCATCGCATTGAAGATATCTTCATGCATGAGATGGATCTTCAGGCCCTGTTCTTCGCCAGCCTGCTCGATTTCTTCCGTGAGCCTTCCGAAGTTGGCTAAGTCTTCCGGAATATTCACGATCATGACCATTGTGAACATATCCTGCAGGATCTTCTGCGTGACGTCTTCGATATTGATATTGCGGTCTGCGCACTGATTTGCCACAAATGCAAGAATTCCCGGGCGATCCTTGCCCACTACTGAGATAACTGCCTTCATCGTTCCATCCTCCAGTCTGGTCAGTCTGCTTCCTTCTGCAGGTCATTCAGCGATACCCCGCAGTAATACAGCTCCATGATAAAGAAATTGCGCACGGTTTTCATCATCTCGACGACATCTTCATCGCATCCGTCGGTATACACCCCGCTGCTGAAATCAATGCTGCAGGAACTGCCGAAACCGCCGGTATCCCCTTTCCAGTTGTAGACATACGAAGTGGAATAATTGCGATAGATGAACTGATCGTGCTCGAAATCAATCTCATACGATTCATTGTCATTGAATTCAGTGTAATACATGCCATTGTCTTCGACTTCATATCCGAGCCTGGAAATCAGGCGTTTGCGGAAGGTCTCGGTGGCGGTGGATGCCGGTGCATCTGCTTCCAGATCAGCATCGGAAATTGCTTCGGTGTCGATATCGAGATAGCTCACATACGTATCCGGATTCTCTGTGATTTCTGAAGGGATTTCCACTGCGGTCTCATTGCGCATGGAATATTCCAGCGAGGTATCTGTCTTCAGGGCAACCGGGCTTCCTTGCACCGAAAAGGTGCACTGGAACTCTGAAGTGCGGCGAACCAGTTTTCCTTCGGAGTCATAGGTTTCTTCAATGACTCCGGAATTCATCTCCAGATTCTCGTACTGGCTGAGATTGTTCTGGTCATATTCGCTGAGATAGAGACTGAGGGCTGCTTCCGTGGTCAGCGTGATCGATCGGGTATGATCTGTGCCTTCTCCGGAATTCTCTTCCGAAGCGATCTCGTCATCGGAATAGGTTTTCTCTCCGATCGGCACGAGCAGCATCTTTTCGAGATTGCTGAGGGTGAGGTCTTCATAATAGTTCACGCTGTTATACGTGTTATAGAGACGGCCGCCGGTGTACCATCCTTCCATCTTCGATTCCAGTCCGTTGGCATTGATATTCAGAAGCAGATGGGCGTCCGGATTGTCGGAAACGCTGGCTGCTGCCAGCATGCCGTCGAGATCAAACGTCTGCATCGTTCCGTCTTCAAAATCATATTCTTCTGATCTCTGGACGGATACGGTCCAGGAATCCGGAGACTTGACTATCTCTGCTGATGGCTCCGGTGAAGAAGAAGCGGATGAAGATGGGGAGGCAGAAGAAGACGGTTCTGAAACCTGCGTGCATGCACATAAAGAAAGACATAGAACCGCAGGAAGAAGACGCTTCATTCGGATACCTCCGGATAGAGAATCACCGGAACTGCGGCTTCATCATGCATCATGCCTGCATGGTTTCCGCGGAGGTCGGTTCCTTTTCCATAGCATAGCTGCAATGGGGTAACCGCAAAGGCCAGATAGTCTCCTAAGAATGCTTCAAAGTGCTCGGATGGTCTGCCTGGTCCGAACATTGCCTGTGCTTCGGGATCGCTGCTTGGTTTCAGAATGAACTGATCGCCGAAGCGTTCATGGAAGAATTCCGGAAAGGCTGCTTTCTTCTCTTCTCTGATGAAAAAGGCCACGATTCTTGCTTCAAGAGAAGGGGCTTTGCGGAAGAAGGAACATAGTTCTGCATCGTTCTTCATGTCATAACTCTGGACATCGATCTGGCCATGATCGGCAATAATCAGGAGACCAGTATCTTCCGGCAGCTTTTCTGCAAAGGATCTGGTCGCTGCGTCCAGATCGTTCAGCATCTCCTTAGTTCCGGGGCTTGATGGCCCATATGCATGCATATACGAATCCAGTTCGTCCCAGTAGCCGTAGAGAAAACGCATCTCAAAGCCTGATGCTTTCTGAAGGAGATTGTTCAGCAGGTCTTCATAGTCTTTCGAAGGGTTATGGGGTGCCCAGGATGGCCATACGCTGTCAGCCTTGATGCCATGGCAATTGAGATCGTCATAGATCTTCCGGATCGGCAGATGACGTTCGGCAAAGTCATCCGGATATTCTGCCGTTCCGTACTCGCTGTGATGGCGGAAGAGGATGATCTGATCGTTTTCCTCCGCAAAGTACTGATTCCATCCAAGCCAGCCGTTTTCCCTCGGACTTTTTCCAGTCAGAAAAGAAGTCGTTGCGGCAGTGGTGGTCGGCGGATATACCGTAGAAACCGAATCAGAGAGATAGGTGCGGAAAAAAGAGGTCTCTTTCAGTTTCGGTTTCAGGATCTCAGTCCCCATGCCGTCGATGAGCAGAGCGATGATAGTGCGGAAGTGATGCTGGTTCAGCCATGCATCAACGGATCTGTTTCCTTCATATTCTGATGGCAGGCCATACCAGCGGTGCAGGCTGGCGCTGACGTTCAGAAGATTATGTTCATAATCCCATTTCATTTCGCTGCTCCTTTCTTCCTCCTGATGCTTCTGGTGATCTGATATGCAGCATCGCAGAAGACGAATACATACAGGGTCAGGCGCGAGAGCCTGATCATGTTCTTCCGGAGAGAAGTTCCTTCATAGGAAAGGACAATCGTGCTGTCACTGTCAAGACCGTCGGGAAGATCGAAGACGACTTCGCCGGTATCCGGATCGGCACTGGTCTCCGTGGTCTGGTACAGAATGGTATCTCCTTTTTCCACCGTGACGGTGAATCCGTCATACCAGGTCTTCGGGAAGCGGTAGGTACCGCCGCCGTCATAGTGCCAGGCAAGAGAATTATAGGTTTCATCGAAGACGCTGCCGGTCATATCGCCATGGACGATCGTGCGCTTGTCTTCAGAATAGACGATGGATTTGTCAGTAGGAAGATAGTCCGGCGTGGAGAGCTCCATGATGGAATACCATGCATTATCCACGTTGTAGGCAAAGGCATCATTGGTCTTCAGCTGATCCGGAGTCGTGGCATCGGTGAACGAACCTCCGTAGCTGTACTGCGAATTGACCTGCAGCAGCATCAGTATGACTGCAGCACCTGTGATGCTGAGACGGATATTGCTGGCATCTGCTGCCGGGAAGGGATACCAGGCAAAGCCATAGCCGGAGGCCAGGGCGAGGAATGGGGCACTGATCGTGAAGAAGCGGTGTGGAAACTGCATGAAGCTCATGAACGGGAACAGGGCCCATGGGAAATACTTCAGTGTCATGGCTAACATGACGTAACCGGAAATCGCGATGATCCGGATATAGCGGGATCCTTTCCGTTTCGGCGTGAAGAAGACCAATACAGGCATCAAGAGGAGGCAAATGCCGCAGGTTGCGGTTAAATGATCATGGTCAAACGGAATCAGCGTCAGAAGCCCCGTAAGCGTGTTTCCAAGGCTCTGCAATGACTCGCCCTGGTTGAAGTACGTGCTGATGCGGTAAAGGCCTGTATTGAGCTGCTGCAGCATCGGCAGCGAGAACCATGCAGTAAGCAGGAAGCCGAGGATTCCGGCACATAGAATCTTCACGAGAATCTTCGGATGGCGGATCAGCCTTCTGATATGCAGCAGACAGAAGATCACGAAATAGATCAAGGTCAGGAAGAAGGAGATGTTATGAGACAGCAGCAGTCCGGCAAATCCGAATGCGAGTCTCAGCCATCCTTTCTGACCGCGATAGAAGAGCGTATACGAGGCCTGAAGGACGAGAGGGATAAAGATACCAGCCAGGGCTTCGCCGACGGCTCCGCGGTTGTACAAATCGCTCCAGCAGTAGGTGCAGAAGAGATACAGAGCTGCGGTCAGCACATAAGAAAGCAGGTTCTTCCTGATCACGGTCTCTGCACAGCCGTACATTGTCCAGGCACTTGCAAAGAAGATCAGATAGCAGAACAGACGATAGGCATCCATCATGGACATGCCGTTCATACGGAACCATGCGGGAATGGATAAGAAGAAACTGGAATAGAAAAGCGGGGAGCCATAGCCCCACCCGTAATTCTGTTCCCAGAAAATTCCGGGAAAATAGTCATGATTGGAAAAAGCAGTATAAAGCGCTTCGATCCGGTTGAGATGGAAGGCGGTATCGCTGCCCATCACGATCGAGCCGTTGAGAAACGGAAGCCAGGCCGCAAAGGCCAGGATGGCTGCTGCCAGAAACCGGAAGAGAAATGCTTTTGCTTTTCTGCTTCTATCCGGGTTTCCGGATAAAAAAATAAAGCCTGTTTTCACAGGCTTTATTGTACTAGATCAGTTCGATGATTGCCATCTCTGCAGCATCGCCGCGGCGGACGCCGGTCTTTGTGACCTTGGTGTATCCGCCCTTGCGGTCAGCGTACTTCGGAGCAACTTCATCAAACAGCTTCTTCAGAACAGTCTCTTTCTCAGTCTTGTCAGTATAGACATCACGGAGATAAGCAGCTGCCTGTCTGCGAGCTGCAAGATCGCCCTTCTTGCCGAGTGTGATCAGCTCATCGACAACAGAACGCATATCCATTGCCTTTGAGTAAGTTGTCTCAACTCTGCCATAGAGGATGACCGAAGTAGCGAGATTGCGCATCATCGCCTTGCGGTGATCGGCTGTTCTGCCGAATTTACGATTCCACATGTTGATTTCCTCCTGATTAATCGAAGGACTTGAAGCCCAGACCGAGTTCGGTGAGCTTGTCCTTAACCTCTTTTAAAGACTTCTTTCCGAGGTTGCGGACTCTCATCATCTCATCCTCGGTCTTCTGTGTCAGCTCATCCACGGTCTGGATGCCAGCCCGCTTCAGGCAGTTATAGGAACGGACAGAGAGATCGAGATCTTCGATCATCATCTGCTGTCCCTTATTCGGAGCTTCTGCGCCGCCTTCCTTGATGACGTTGTCCATAGCCAGGACTTCATCATTGATGCCGGCGACGATATCCAGGTGGTCAATCAGAATCTTCGCAGCCAGGGCAAGTGCCTTCTGCGGATTGATGGAGCCATCTGTCGTGATCTCCATTGTCAGTTCATCATACTTGGTGTCCTGACCGACACGGGTCGGTTCTACATCATATGCAACTTTCTCAATCGGAGTATAGATGGAATCGGTGAATACGGTTCCGATTCCCTGAGAGCTTCCCTGATTCAGCTGCTTGTTCAGATCGCTGCCGACATAGCCGCGGCCGTTCTTGGCCTTCAGCTCCATCTCAAGGGTAGCGCCCTTTTCGAGGTGGGCAATCGGCAGATCCTTGTTCAGGATCTCGACCTGGGCAGGGCAGATGATGTCACCAGCGGTGACTGTGCACGGACCCTTTGCAGAAATCTGCAGGGAATAAACTTCATCATCTTCGATCTTCATGATCAGCTGCTTGATCTGCAGGATGATCATGGATACATCTTCGCGGACACCCGGGATTGTAGTGAACTCGTGGTACACTCCATCTACCTTGATGGAAAATACCGCAGCTCCCGGAAGGGAGGACAGCAGGACTCTGCGCAGTGCATTACCGATCGTGGTGCCAAATCCTCTCTCAAGCGGAGAAAGGACGAACTTCCCATAGTTTTCAGATTCAACGTATTCCTTAACTTCAAAATCGGCGCGTTCGAACTTTTGCATGCAACAATCCTCCTGTTCTATAGATTAACCACGCGGCCTCTTCGGCGGGCGGCATCCGTTATGCGGGATCGGAGTCACATCATTGATTGCAGTGATCGTCAGTCCGGCAGTAGCCAGGGAACGAACTGCAGCTTCACGTCCGGGACCCGGACCTTTGACATTGACTTCAACAGTCTTCATGCCCTGCATAACAGCAGCCTTGGCAGCTGCTTCGCCGCACAGCTGTGCGACATACGGGGTAGACTTTCTGGATCCTTTGTAACCCAGTGCTCCGGCAGAGCTCCAGGAGATGACATTGCCCTGTTCGTCTGCAATCGTGACAATGGTGTTATTGAATGTGGAATGGATGTGTGCAACACCCTTGGCCACATTTCTTCTGTTCTTCTTCTTACGAACAGCTGCGCTCTTAGCAGCGGTCTTCTTTGTGTTTGCCATTTTACGACCTCCTGATTACTTCTTCTTGTTCGCAACCGTACGTCTCGGTCCCTTACGGGTACGAGCATTGGTACGCGTACGCTGACCGCGAACCGGTAAGCCTCTTCTGTGGCGCATGCCTCTGTAGCAGCCGATTTCCATCAGACGCTTGATATTGAGAGCGCGCTCACGGCGAAGGTCGCCTTCGGTCTTGATCGCATCAATCTGCTGACGGATCGCAGTCTCCTGCGCATCAGTCAGATCCTTGGTACGGATGTCGCCGCTGACACCAGCTGCTGCGAGAATCTGCTTCGCAGTGGTCGGGCCGATGCCGTAGATATAGGTCAGGGCTACTTCGACTCTCTTGTTAGCCGGAATATCCACACCTGCAAAACGTGCCATATGTGTTCTTCTCCTCCTGAATTAACCCTGACGCTGTTTATGCTTCGGGTTCTCGCAGATGACCATTACAACGCCCTTGCGCTTGATCACTCTGCACTTGTCGCAGATCGGTTTTACGGATGGTCTTACTTTCATGATTGTGCCTCCTGGACTACTTGTGTCTGTAGGTAATACGCCCACGTGTTAAGTCGTAAGGTGAAATCTCCACGGTGACCCGATCTCCCGGTAAAATGCGAATGTAGTTCATACGGATTTTACCAGCAACGTGGGCACGGATCTCCATGCCATTCTGGAGTTTCACTTTAAAATTGGCATTAGGTAGTGTCTCTTCAACAATGCCGTCCATTTCAATGACGTCCTGTTTTCCCATTGATTCTCTCTTTCTTCATAAAACCAGCGCCGATGCGGGTCACTTTATATGTTACCCGCATCACTGCTGATTATGCAACCTTTCCTAAAGCCTTTCGGATCTGTGCAAAGGTAGTATCCCGTTCCCCGGAAGCGTCGATCACCGTCACGAGACCGCGGTCTGCATAATACTGAATCACCGGCTTCGTGCTGCTCTCATACTCTTCCATGCGTACGTTCAGCTGTTCGATGGTATCATCCTTGCGCTGAACAAGCGCGCTGCCGCACACGTCACAGATGCCTTCTCTGACAGGCGGGTGGTTCGGAATGTGATAGATTGCCCCGCACTTCGGACAGATCCTTCTGCCCGTAATGCGCTCCTTGAGGATTTCATAATCGACCTGGAGTGCGAGAACTGCCTGAACCGGGCGGCCGATCCGGGAAGAAATCTCATCGAAGGCCTGCGCCTGCACGAGTGTGCGGGGGAAGCCATCAAGCAGATATCCCTTCTCGCAGTCTGGTTCCTGCAGCCGTTTCTCAACCATGGCATTGATCACTTCATCCGGAACAAGATGACCGGCCTCCATATAGGATCTGGCCTTCTCACCAAGTTCCGTATGGCTGCGCACGTTTTCACGGAGCATATCTCCCGTGGAAATGTGCGTAATGTCGTATTCCTTGAGAATCAGGTCGGACATCGTGCCCTTGCCTGCTCCCGCCGGTCCCATGATCAGAATGTTCATCTCATTGCCTTTCCCGGATTACTTGAGGAATCCGTGGTACTGCTTCTGAGTAAGCTGTCCCTTCAGCTGTGCCATGGTTTCCATGGCAACACCGACAACGATGATGATTCCGGTTCCGCCGACGGATACGCTGGTAGGCAGCGATGTGAACATCGGCAGCAGATACGGAATCACTGCGATCACAGTCAGGGCTGCAGCACCCAGAACCGTGATGCGGTTGAGAACTTTGTGGAGATACGTACGTGTCTCGGAACCCGGCCGGATGCCCGGAATATAAGCACCGGACTTGCCGAGGTTCTCTGCTACTTTATCCGGATCTACCTGCAGGTCTGTATAGAAGAACGTGAACAGGAAGGTCAGCACTGCATAGATGATCAGTCCTACCGGCTTCTGCAGACTCAGGAAATTGCTGAGTGCTGTGTACTTTTCGGTATCAATGAAGCTGAGGATGATCTGCGGTGCGGTCATGATCGAAGATGCGAAGATGACCGGGATGACAGAAGCAGAATTGATCTTGAAGGGCAGGTAGGTAATGTCCCCTGCTCCTCTCACATTCGAGCTGGAAGTATACTGGATCGGAATCTTGCGGACCGCCAGTTCCATGATGACAACACCGACGATGATCACAAAATACAGAACACAGTAGAGTACGAACTGAAGCACGCCGGAAAAGACTGCTCCCTGCTGAGAGCCGCTTACCAGAATCCTCCAGACTTCCGCGAAGCTGGCCGGCATATTGGAGACAATACCTGCGAAGATGATGATCGAGATACCATTTCCGATACCGAACATGCTGATACGATCGCCGATCCAGACGAGGAACTGCGTTCCTGCGGTCAGGATGGTTGCCGTATACAGATACTGAGACATTGCGGAATTCGTCAGAATTCCATACTGCTTATCGAACCCGTAAACCATGGAGTAGGCCTGAACGAAAGCCAGGACTACTGCCAGATAGCGGGTGATCTTATCCATCTGGATTCTTCCGGTTTCACCGGACTTTGCCATTTCGGTAAGAGCCGGAATGACATCCATGGAAAGCAGCTGGATGATAATGCTTGCGGTAATATACGGAGTAACGCCGAGTGCGAATACTGACATCCTCTCGAAGGCGCCGCCTCCGAGAAGATTCATCATATTCAGGATCGAGTTATCCGCAATGGAAGATGACAGCGCTGCGCTGTCAACTCCTGGTACCGGGATTGCCGAACCGATGCGATAGATCAGCAGCATTGCCAGAGTAAAGAAGATCTTCTTGCGGATTTCCGTATTCCGGAACAAGCTGGCGAACGTATGCATCATCTCAGAGTACCTCGGCTGTTCCGCCTGCTTCTTCGATAGCTTTCAGAGCTGTCTTGGAGAACTTTGCTGCCTTGACCGTCAGCTTCTTCTCAAGCTTGCCCTGACCGAGGACCTTGACCCCGTCAAGCTTCTTGCCGACCAGTCCTGCAGCCTTCAGTGCATCGTAGTCGACCGTAACGCCTTCGTCGAACTTGTTGAGATCCTCAACATTGACGATTGCGTACTCCTTGCGGGTGTAATTCGTGAAGCCGCGCTTCGGGAATCTCTTGAAGGCAGGGGTCTGGCCGCCTTCAAATCCGATTGCGACGCCTCCGCCGCTTCTGGAGTTCTGACCCTTCTGTCCTTTGCCGGAAGTCTTGCCGGTGCCGGATCCGAGGCCGCGTCCGATTCTCTTTGAAACGAAACGGGCTCCTTCAGATGCTTTCATTTCATTCAGTTTCATCTAGAGTCCCTCCTCAGCGAATCTCGCTGATCTTCTTGCCGCGCAGCTTTGCAACTTCTTCAACCGTGCGCATGCTGCGGAGTGCATCCAGGGTAGCATACACAACGTTGACGCTGGTACGGCTTCCGATAACCTTTGATACGACATCAGAGACACCAGCCAGCTCCAGAATGGAACGGACAGCGCCGCCTGCGATGACTCCGGTTCCAGGAGCAGCCGGCTTCAGCACAACACTGGTTGCACCATGCTTGCCAAGCGCATCAGACGGAACTGTGCGGTTGTTATCTGTAAGCTGTACACGGAACACATTCTTGTTAGCAGCTTCTGTTGCCTTCTTGATTGCATCCGGAACTTCTGCAGCCTTGCCCATGCCGAATCCTACTCTGCCTTTATGATCGCCGATGACGACCAGTGCAGCGAAACGCATTCTGCGTCCGCCTTTCACGGTTTTGCTGACACGGTTGATGGAGACTACAACATCATCGAACTCTTTCGGTTCGCGAGGTCTTCTGAACGGTTTCTTTCCTTCGTTTGCCATCTCTGTATTCTCCTTTCCCCTCAGAACTTGAGCCCTGCTTCACGAGCACCGTCAGCCAGTGCCTGGACTCTTCCGTGATAGACATACCCGCCGCGGTCAAAGCGTACGGATTCGATGTTTGCTTCCTTGCACTTCTTGGCAATGTCTTCGCCAACCTTGCGGGCAGCTTCGACGTTGCTGCCGTTCTCAAGCTTCAGCAGAAGGCTGCTGGATGCAGCCAGCGTACGGCCGGTCGTATCATCGATGACCTGCGCATAGATCTGCTTGTTGGAACGGTATACATTCAGTCTCGGGCAGTCGGGAGTTCCGCTGACCACTCTCCGTACACGTGCATGTCTGCGGAGACGTTCTTCATTCTTCTTTGTCTTCTTCAGCATATTACTCTCTCCTTCCCATTACTTCTTGGCAGCAGCAGTCTTGCCTTCCTTACGGCGGACATGCTCATCCTTATAGCGGATTCCCTTTCCTCCATAAGGCTCCGGCTTCTTGTGCGCTCTGACTTCAGAAGCGAACTGGCCGACTCTCTGCTTATCAATACCATTGATGACGATCGTGTTCGCATCCGGGCATGTTACGGTGAGATCAGACGGGACCGTCATCTCAACCGGATGAGAGAATCCCAGTCCCATCGTGAGCTTGTTTCCGGACAGGGATGCACGATAGCCGATACCCACAATCTGGAGGGTCTTCGTATAGCTCTGGTGTACGCCCTCAATCATTGTTGCGATCAGAGCTCTGGTTGTTCCATGAAGCTGCTTGGTGGTCTTTTCTTCGTTAGGACGTTTTACTGTGACAGTGCCGTCCTTAGCTTCAATGGTCATCAACGGAGAGAATGTTCTCGTCAATGTGCCCTTCGGACCCTTAACCGTCACCTCATTCCCTTCAGCGACAGTAACTTCGACGCCTTCAGGAATGGTAATCGCTTTATTACCGATACGTGACATTTCTTTTTCCTTTCTCTAATTACCAGACGTAGGCAATGACTTCGCCGCCTGCGTGCTTTTTACGTGCTTCCTTGTCGGTCATCATGCCTTCGCTTGTGGAGATGATAGCGATTCCCAGTCCATTGAGGACAGTCGGAACATTCTCCTGCTTTGCATAGACACGCAGACCCGGCTTGGAGATACGCTTAATGCCGGTGATGACGCTCTTCTTGTCATCTGTGTACTTCAGAGTTACGGTAAGCTTCTTATCAATGCCTTCGCCGCTGACTTCATACTTAGCGATGTAGCCTTCCTCTTTGAGGATGCGGGCAATCTCCAGCTTGACTTTGGAGACCGGAGCAACATCGACTGTGTCCAGGTGAGCACCGACGCCATTGCGGATTCTCGTGAGCATGTCGGCGATTGGATCTGTCATATTCATCTTAGTGTTCCTCCTCTCCTGATTACCAGCTTGCCTTCTTCACACCCGGGATCTGGCCCTTGTAAGCCAGCTCGCGGAAGCAGATACGGCAGACGCCATACTTTCTCAGCACCGAGTGCGGACGGCCGCATCTCTGGCACCGTGTGTATTCTCTGGTGGAATACTTAGCAGGACGGCTCTGCTTTACCTTCAAACTTGTCTTTGCCATAGGTTTCAGGCCTCCTTCTTCGCAAACGGCATGCCGAGCTGAGCGAGCAGTTCATATGCCTCTTTATTGGTCTTTGCTGTGGTCACGATGACGACATCCATGCCGCGCACCTTGCTGACCTTATCAAAGTTGATTTCCGGGAAAATCAGCTGTTCCTTGACGCCGAGCGTATAGTTGCCGCGGCCGTCGAATGCTGTCGTGCTGACGCCGCGGAAGTCACGGACACGCGGCAGCGAGATGTTGAACAGCTTGTCCAGGAAGTCATACATGCGTTCGCCGCGGAGCGTAACCTTGGTTCCGATTGCCATGCCTTCACGGAGCTTGAAGTTTGCAATGGACTTCTTAGCCTTCGTGATGACCGGCTTCTGGCCGGAGATCTGCGTCAGTTCGCTGACTGCTTCTTCCAGAGCCTTCGGATTCGTGATTGCGTCGCCGACGCCGAGGTTGATGACAACCTTTTCGAGTTTCGGGCATTCCATGACGGAAGTGTATCCGAATTCCTTCATCAGGGAAGGCTTTACAGTTTCCTTGTATTTCTGCTCAAGACGGTTCATTACTTCTTCTTGCCCTCCTTGATTTCCTTGCCGGTCTTCTTGTTCACGCGGACCTTGGTTCCGTCCTCATTGACCTTGTATCCGATGCGGCAGGTTTCCTTTGCCTTCTCATCATAATACATGACATTGGATACATCGATCGGAGCTTCGTGCTCGACGATCTGTCCTTCCGGATTAGCCTGCGTAGGCTTCACGGACTTCTTGATCATGTTGACGCCTTCGACGATGATCTTTCCCTTGGCCGGGGAAACTGCCTTGACTTCGCCGATGGTTCCCTTGTAGCGGCCAGTGATTACTTTGACCTTATCGCCTGTTTTGATTTTCATCAGACTGACCTCCTTACAGTACTTCCGGTGCCAGGGAAACAATCTTCATGTATCCCTTGTCACGGAGTTCTCTTGCGACCGGGCCGAAGATACGGGTTCCGGCCGGAGTATTGTCATCCTTGATGATGACTGCAGCATTCTCATCGAACTTGATGTAGCTGCCATTAGCACGGCTGATTCCGTAGACAGTGCGGACGATGACCGCCTTGACTACCTGACCCTGCTTGACAGAGCCGTTCGGAATCGCAGACTTCACGGAGCACACGACAACATCACCGATGTTGACGCTCTTGCGTGTGGATCCTCCCATGCAGTGGATCACGAGGAGTTCCTTAGCACCGGTATTGTCAGCGACCTTCAATCTTGTTTCATTCTGGATCATTGCTTTCTCCTCCTAGTGCTTAAAGAACAACTGCTTTCTCCACGACGCGGACCAGACGGAAATGCTTATCCTTGGACAGCGGGCGGGTCTCCATGACTTCGACGATATCGCCTACATGTGCTTCATTGTTCTCGTCATGAGCCTTGAACTTCTTGGAATACTTGACGTGTCTTCCGTAAAGCGGATGGCTCTTGGTGGTATCGATCTCAACAACAATCGTCTTATCCATCTTGTCGGACACGACGGTGCCGCGGATTACCTTACGGTTATTTCTCTCTTCCATCATTCATGTCCTCCTTACTACGCATCCTTTGCGTTTGCACGCTCGGTCTGAACAGTCTTGATCCGGGCGATTGTCTTCTTGATATCCTTCATTCTGGAAGGATTCTCAAGGCTTCCGGTAGCCTGAGCGAAACGCAGGCTGTAGAGTTCCTCAGACAGGGAGCTGATCTCCTTGGTGAGTTCCTCATTGCTCATATCTCTGATTTCCTTAACGTTCATGGCTTACTTTACCTCGCCTTTCTTTGCAAAGCGGGTTTTGACGCCGAGCTTGTTAGCGCCAAGTCTCAGAGCCTCACGCGCGGTAGCTTCATCGACGCCGCCGATCTCGAAGAGAACACGGCCTTTCTGAACAACTGCTACCCAGTGATCCGGAGCACCTTTACCAGAACCCATTCGTACTTCGAGCGGCTTCTTTGTCTTAGCAAGCTGCGGGAATACTTTGATCCAGACTTTGCCGCCACGATCCATATAACGTGTCATGGCTACACGTGCAGCTTCCAGCTGGTTGCTGCTGACATAAGCACCTTCCATCGCAACAAGTCCATATTCACCGAACGTGATGTCACGGCCGGCCTTGGACTTGCCTTCATAGCTGAGACGGTGAGGTCTTCTGTACTTTACTCGATTCGGCATCAACATAATCAGTTCTTACCTCCCTGTGCTGCTTCAGGAGCTGCTGCCTTGCCGGCATCTGCCGGTTTTGCTGCAGGTGCAGTTCCGTTCGCAGGACGGCGGCCGCTGAAGCGTCTGTCATTGCGTCCGCGGCCATTGCGGCGTCCGTCTCTTGCCGGACGTTCCGGAGCCTTCGGTTCTTCAACCATCTTTCCAGGAAGAACTTCACCGCGGCAGATCCAGACTTTCACGCCCAGCTTGCCATAAGTGGTATGTGCTTCCTCGCATGCGTAGTCGATATCGCTGCGCAGTGTATGCAGCGGAACGACACCCTGGGAATAGCCTTCCTTGCGGGCAATTTCTGCACCGCCCAGACGGCCGGTAGCCAGAGTCTTGATTCCCTTTGCACCAGAACGCATCGTCTGCTGAATTGCCTTCTTCTGGGCAATCCGGAAGGACTGACGTGCTTCCAGCTGTTCGCAGATCTTGCGGGCAACCAGATGAGCATCCAGATCCGGATTGGCAACCTGCACGAAGTCAATCTTGACTGCCTTGCCGCCCGTCAGCTTGACTAGCTGCCGCTTCAGTGCGTCTGCCTTGTCCTTGCCATCAGCATCCTTGCCGACTGCTGCACCAGGTCTTGCGCAGCGAACGATGATGTGGCAGTCCTTCTTGGAAGTACGCTCAATCTCGATGCGGGAAACATATGCATCCTTGAGGGTCTTCTCGAGGAACTTACGGATCTTGACGTCTTCGTTCAGAAGATTCGCGTAGTCTGCTTTATCAGCATACCATCTGGACTCCCAGTCGCGGATGACGCCGACGCGCATTCCGATCGGACTTACTTTCTGTCCCATATTTCGATCTTCCTCCCTTTATCTCTCATCCGATACCACAACTGTGATGTGGCTCGTTCTCTTCAGAATCTGTGCTGCGTTGCCCTTAGCTCTCGGCATGAAGCGCTTCATCACAACGCCGCAGTCTGCGTAGCAGCTCTTGATGTAGAGCTTGCTCTCATCAAGCTGATTGTTATGCACTGCATTAGCTGCAGCACTCTTCACGACCTTCTCCACAGCTCTTGCTGCTTCGTTCGGTGTGAACTTCAGGATTGCCAGAGCTTCTTCAACGCTCTTGCCTCTGACATTGTCCAGTACCAGGCGTGCCTTGCGCGGAGTGACACGAACGGTTTTTGCGGTTGCTTTTACATCCATGCTGTTTCTCCTCCTTACGCCTTCTTGTCAGCTGCAGCAGCGACAGATGCAGCTGCAGCTGCAGCACCAGCACCGCCAGTGCTTACCTTGCCATCGCCGTGTCCGCCGAACTTGCGGGTTGCAGCGAATTCGCCGAGCTTGTGGCCGACCATATCTTCTGTGACATAGACCGGAACGAATTCCTTGCCGTTGTATACCGCGAAGGTATGCTCAACGAAACTCGGGTAAATGACTGAACGGCGGGACCATGTCTTGATGACTTCTTTTTTATTTGCTGCGTTCAGTGCATCAACCTTTTTCAGAAGGTAGGCATCACAGAACGGGCCTTTTTTAATGCTTCTTGACATCTCTTCTCTTCTCCTTTCAGTTATTTACCATTGCGTCTGGTCATGATCAGCGCATTGGAAGCGAGCTTATGCTTGCGGGTCTTGACACCCATAGCCTTCTTTCCCCAAGGGGTCATCGGGCTCTTGCGGCCGATCGGGCACTTGCCTTCGCCGCCGCCGTGCGGGTGATCAACCGGGTTCATCGCAGAACCGCGGACCGTAGGACGGATGCCCATCCATCTGGAGCGGCCTGCCTTGCCGAGGTTGACAAGGGAATAATCTTCGTTGCCGACGATGCCGACCGTAGCACGGCACTGGGAACGGACCTTGCGGATTTCACCGGAGCTCAGACGGAGCGTTGCATACGGGCCGTCAAAACCGAGGATCTGTGCGGAGCATCCGGCAGCACGTGCCATCTGTCCGCCCTTGCCCGGAACCAGTTCAACGCAGTGAACGAAGGTACCTTCAGGCATGTTTCTCAGTTCCATGGCATTGCCGACCTTGATATCTGCTGCTTCGCCGGAGACAACCTTGGAACCGACTGTGAGCTGCTGAGGAGCGATGATGTAGCGCTTCTCACCATCTTTGTAATTGATCAGAGCAATGTTGGCATTGCGGTTCGGATCGTATTCGATTGCAGCAACCGTTCCTTCGACATTGTCCTTGTTTCTCTTGAAGTCGATGATTCTGTACTTCTGCTTGACGCCTCCACCCTGATGACGAGTTGTGATGCGGCCGGTGTTTCCGCGTCCGCCCTTGCTCTTCTTCGGAGCCAGCAGGCTCTTTTCAGGAGTGGTCTTGGTAATGTTAGCCCGGGAGAGGCTGCTCATGTTGCGGCGGCCGTTGCTCGTAGGCTTATACTTGATGATTGCCATTTTCCTTTATTTTTCCTTTCGCAGATTTTCCGGAGATAGCGATGTTCCTCCGATAGTTTGAGAACGATTACTTGTTCTCGTCATTGAACAGGCTGATGTCCTGTCCTTCCGGCAGTTTCACGATTGCCTTGCGGACTGCATTCGTCTTGCCGACGTAGCGTCCCATCCGCTTGGTCTTCGGGCGGACATTCACGATGTTCACCTTGACCGGCGTGATGTTGTAGATTTCCTTGACTGCCATTGCAACCTGCGTCTTGTTAGCGCCTTTTGCAACTTCGAATGTAATCTTATTGTCCTGACCGTTGAGCTTCATGGACTTCTCAGTAACGATCGGGCGGATAATCACGTCACGTGCGTTCATTATGCCAGTACCTCCCCAGCTGTTTCTGCAGCCTTCTCGGTGAAGACAATCTTGTCCGCATTAACGATGTCATAGACATTGAGATCGCTGACCGAAATCACGAGTGCATTCGGAATGTTGCGGAAGCTCATAAATGCATTGTCGTAATCCTCAGAAGCGTCGGCGACCAGCAGCGTCTTGCGGTCGAAGCCGAAGGCACCGAGCAGTGCGACTGCCTTCTTTGTCTTGATTTCATCAAAGCTCAGATTCTCAACCACTGTGAGGCTGCTCTCCTTGACCTTCTCACTCAGAGCAGACTTCAGAGCCAGACGGCGAACCTTGCGGTTCAGCTTGATGCTGTATGTTCTCGGATGAGGTCCGAAGGCGATTGCGCCGTGTCTCCACTGCGTAGCTCTTGTGGAACCCTGACGAGCACGGCCGGTTCCCTTCTGACGGAACGGCTTCTTGCCGCTTCCGGAAACGAAGTGTCTGGTCTTGGTGGAATGCGTTCCCTGTCTCAGGCCCGCCTGATAAGCGAGGACTGAGTCATAGATTGCCTGCTGATTCGGCTCGATTCCGAATACGGCGTCGGACAGCTCCATCGACTTCACGACTTTAGCTTCCTGATTGTAAACATCAATCTTGGACATTAGTTAACCTCTACTTTCCCTTGCGGGCTTCGCTTGCAGCCTTCTTCTTGGCAGCTTCAATAGCTTCCTTCTCTGCTGCTTCCTTAGCGAGCTCCTCGTTGATTGCTTCAGAGACCTTGTTCAGCTCATCCTGGACAGAGCCGCCCTTGTAGCTGATGAGTTCTTCGGTGCTGACCTTCTTGACAGGCTTGACTGTCGTGCGGATCTCAACCAGTCCCTTGCGCGGTCCTGGAACGTTGCCCTTGACGAGGATGTATCCCTCTTCTGCATCAACCTTGACAACCGTCAGATTCTGATTGGTTGTGGTGTAGCCGCCTTCGTGGCCCGGCATCGGAGCGTTCTTGTTGACGACACCGTTGTTACGGCCGTTGGTAGCCAGGGAACCGACATGACGATGATGTCCGGATCCATGTGACTTCGGTCCGATCGTTCCGTTGTTGCGGACGATGACACCGTTGAATCCCTTGCCCTTGGAGGTGCCGGTGATATCGACAACATCGCCTGCAGCGAAGATGTCTGCCTTTACCTCTGCACCAAGCTCGAGATCGCCGAGCTCTGTTTCGTCAAACTCACGGATGAACTTCTTCGGAGCGGTGTTAGCCTTCTTTGCATGGCCGATCGCTGCCTTGGTAGCTCTCTGTTCCTTGACGTCTTCGTAGCCGAGCTGGATTGCTTCGTAGCCGTCCGTCTCCTTCGTCTTCTTCTGAAGAACGACATTCGGCTTCACTTCGATGACAGTGACCGGAATCAGCGCACCGTCAATGGTGAATACCTGAGTCATCCCCAGTTTTCTTCCTAAGATACCCTTCATTCTTTAATTGCCGGTCCTTTCTTTTTAAAGCTTGATTTCAATGTCGACTCCGCTCGGAAGATCCAGTCTGCTCAGCGCATCAATGGTTTCAGCGCTCGGGCCGATGATCTCGATGAGTCTCTTATGCGTGCGAAGCTCGAACTGCTCACGGGAGTCCTTGTACTTGTGTACTGCTCTCAGAACCGTTACCACTTCTCTGTCAGTCGGCAGCGGGACAGGTCCAGTGATCTTCTTCGCGCCGTGGCTGTTCGCTGTTTCCACAATCTTCTTTGCGGCAGCGTCCAGACTTCTGTTCTCGTAAGCCTTCAAGCGAATTCTTACAGAATTTTTTGCCATGAAATTTTCCTCCTTTATTTCACTCTGTCTCACGACAGATCGCTCGATGTGAGTTCCCCGGTTATCACGGTAGAGTGACAACGTCTCTCAGCGTGCCGGCAATCTCCCATGTCTACGCGAGTGCCTTCCTATAGTAGCATCCGAAAAAGGCCATTGCAAGCATATTTTTCAATATTTTCGTTGGTTCTGAGGCAGGTCGGAAACCGGCCTGTTTTTCATGAAAGATGCTTTCAAATTCTCTCTGATGATTTAAATTTTCATGAATTTCCGGCTATTTGAGAATGGCTCAGGGATATGTAAGCGTTTACTTCTTGCTGCGTAAGGTGCGGAAGCCTCATAAACGGTATAATACTGTTCCTAAGTGAGGATTCTCCATGAGCGATATCAGTCTTGGAACCATGATCGGCATTCCTGCCATTCTTCTTTATTTTGCGGCACCATTTCTGAACAATGCACGGATGGCACTGATTTTCCGGATCCTGAGTGAAGGATTCTGTGCCATGGTGTTTCTTTCTTACGGCTATCTGTCGTGAGTCTCCTATTATGGATTTCTTTTGCTTTCCGTGCTGTTTGAGAAGAAGATCGAGCAGAACCATACGTTCTCGCTTCTCTTCGGCATTCTTGCGGCAGCCGTCACGATTGCAGTGAACAACAGCAGAGTTACGGGCATCGTGCTCGGCCTGTCGCTGATCCTCGTATTTCTTCATGTCGATGAAGAGAAGATGCTGATGACCTCCAGCTATCTGGAAGTGCTGACTGCACTGATTCTGGCCTGGTACTGCATGGATGCCAAAATCACGGTCATGACGGTGTTTGCTGTGATTCTGCTGATCTTTGCGATCGTCGGCATGATTTCTTCCATCACCCTTTCCCGGCGGCGGTCCGGGCAGAGCAGGCAAAGCTGGGGGCAGAAGCTGCGAAAAAGACAAAGAAAAAGAAGAAGCACTGAACTTCTTCTCATTCATTTCGAAACTGAATCCGCAGATGCGGATTTTCTTCTGCGCTTTTTCCTAATACCATCAGTACCTTATAGGCATAGGGATTCTGGCAGATTGCGTGCACTGCGGCAGGAGTCAGGACAATTGCTGTATCATCTTCCAGTTCCGAGAGAGAATCTCTCAGCGCATCGAGATTCGTGATTCTCTGATCCGGAAAGAAGGTCTGAGTTATGTATTCAGACATGCTCGTCTTATCTCGGATCTTTTCCGGATCCAGTTCAATCGTCCGTTTCATTCGTCATCTCCATACACCAGTTCAAACGAATCATAGTGATCCTGGGTGTAATAAATATTCAGATCTCCGGAAGAATAGATCAGCCGTTCAGAACCGCGGCTGTCTGCACCGATCGTATTCAGATCGCATTCATAGTAGGTTCTTCCGGAAACTTCCGGGAGCTGTTCTTCGAAATTTCCGAACACGTCTCCGCCGATGCACCTGCCGGGGACGACTTTCCAGAGCGGGCCGCCTTCCCAGCCATAGCTGCGTGCTTCTTTCTTGGTCATGTAGTTATCCGGAAGATGGTCATAGGTGATCAGATATTCTGTCACGCATGCCTGATCATCGCAGGTCGTATCCTCTGGAAGGACTGATGCAGAAGAAGATGGAACAGCTGCCGGAACTGATGCGGAAGCAGTACTGCTCGAAGATCCGGATGGTGCACATGCATACAGGAAACATGCCAGCAGGCATGCGAAGAAACGCTTCATTTCAGAAAGATCTTCCTCAGGTCATTGAAGTCATGAGCCTGCAGAACATTCCACATCGTGACGACGCGGTGTTCATTGTTATACCACACCGGCAGCATCCCGGCTTTATAAGCACCAAGGATATCCGTATCGAAGGTATCTCCCACAAAAGCGATCTCTTCATTCGGAAGCTTCAGCTCATGGGCTGCTTCGTCATAGATGGATCTTTCCGGCTTATCAGCTCCGAAGTCATGTGAAATCAGGATAACCTCGAAATACTTCCGAAGATCCAGTACATCGATCTTGCGGCTCTGCAGGCGGCCGTCACCATTGGAGACAATACCGAGTCTGTATTTCTGCAGCAGTTCCTGCAGAACAGGTTCTGCATCGGGCAGCAGTTCCTGGTAGTTGTGGAAGTTCTCATACCAGCGCGGGATCCAGCTTTCCACGTCCAGATCCGGTGCCCATTTCTCTTTGATCTTATTGAATACGTGGCGTTTGTTGATCGTGCCATATTCATCCCAGAGCATGCATCGCTGGACTCTTGCCTCGAAGTCGATGGAATTGACATCAATGTCCGGAAAGATTTCATGAAGACACCAGCGGTACATGTAGTATGCAGATTCCAGCCGGTTGGAAAGGGTGCAGTCAAAATCAAACAGAATTCCTCTGATCATGTTCAATACTCCTGAATGATGTCATTGTAGCATAAGCATGAATCAATGAGGTCTTAACACGCAAGATCGAAACGTAAGCAGAAAATGCACGAAAAGCCTTTATTCATCATGTTTTCGGAAACATATTATCCGGATAACTGTCAAACAGAGAACAAAAAAGACTACCAGCAGATGATGCCGATAGTCTTGATTCAGTCTGTTAAGAGCGATGATTACTTAACGATTTCGGTGATGGAACCGGAACCGACAGTACGTCCGCCTTCACGGATGGAGAACTTTGTTCCGACTTCCATAGCGATCGGAGCCAGCAGCTTGACATCCATGACGACGTTGTCGCCCGGCATGCAGAGCTCAGTTCCTTCCGGCAGAGTGATGACGCCAGTGACGTCAGTTGTACGGAAGTAGAACTGCGGACGATAGTTGGAGACGAACGGAGTATGACGGCCGCCTTCTTCCTTGGTCAGAACATAAACCTGAGCCTTGAACTCCTGGTGCGGAGTAACGGAACCCGGCTTGCAGAGAACCTGTCCACGCTCGACTTCATCACGGTTGATACCACGGAGCAGAGCACCGATGTTATCACCAGCCTGAGCATAGTCGAGAGTCTTGCGGAACATTTCAATTCCGGTGACGACAGTCTTCTTGGTCGGCTTGATACCAACGATTTCAACTTCATCGTTCATGTTCAGCTTACCACGCTCAACACGTCCGGTAGCGACAGTTCCACGGCCGGTGATGGTGAAGACATCTTCGATTGCCATCAGGAACGGCTTGTCGAACTCATGAACCGGGGCCGGGATCCAGGTGTCAACTGCATCAAGCAGTTCCTTGATTGCCGGTTCCCACTTCGGGTCGCCTTCGAGAGCCTTGAGAGCGGAACCGCGGATTACCGGGGTATTCTCGCCATCGAAGCCATATTCGGTGAGCAGATCACGGACTTCCATCTCAACGAGATCGATCAGTTCCGGATCGTCAACCATATCGCACTTGTTCAGGAATACTACCATCTTCGGAACACCGACCTGACGGGAGAGCAGGATATGCTCACGAGTCTGAGGCATCGGTCCATCGGTAGCAGCGACAACAAGGATAGCACCATCCATCTGCGCAGCGCCGGTGATCATGTTCTTGACATAGTCAGCGTGCCCTGGGCAGTCAACGTGTGCATAGTGGCGCTTCAGCGTCTGATACTCAACGTGAGCGGTGTTGATCGTGATACCACGAGCCTTCTCTTCCGGTGCACCATCGATCTGGTCATAAGCTTCGTAAGTAGCCTTGCCAGCTTCCGGATGCGTGGAAAGATACTTGGTGATTGCTGCTGTTAATGTAGTTTTGCCATGATCGACGTGACCGATCGTGCCGATATTTACATGTTCCAGCGTACGGTCGAAATGCTGCTTTGCCATAGTGTAATTTTCCTCCAGTTTTTTAGATTTAGACCGCTATCATTTTATGATAAACAGCCTTGGTTTTCAATGCTTACTTTGATTCGGTAGAACGCGATTCAATGATGGTCTTGGCGATGCTCTTCGGTACTTCTTCGTAATGATCCATATGCATCATGTAGACGCCGCGGCCCTGAGTGAAGGAACGCAGGTCAGTGATGTAGCCGAACATTTCTGCCAGCGGAACGAATGCCTTGACCTTGATGGCGTTGCCGGTTTCTTCCTGTTCACGGATCTGGCCGCGGCGCTTGGTGATGTCGCCCATGACCGCGCCGAGGTATTCGGACGGAGCCGTGATATCGACTGCCATGATCGGCTCGAGGATCGTCGGATCGCAATGTTTTGCAGCTTCCTTCAGAGCGAGGGATGCAGCGATCTTATAAGCCTGTTCGGAAGAGTCAACTTCGTGATAGCTTCCATCGAAGAGCTGTGCCTTGATGTCAACAACCGGATAGCCTGCGACAAGACCGTTGTTCAGCGCGTCTTCAAGACCCTGCTGGGTAGGCTTGATGAATTCCTTCGGAACGGAGCCGCCGACTGTCACATCCTCAAACTCGAAGCCTTTGCCTGGATTCGGGATGAAACGGATCCATACGTCACCATACTGACCATGACCGCCGGACTGACGGATGAAACGGCCTTCGACTTCTGCCTGCTTCTTGATGGTCTCACGGTAAGCGACCTGCGGAGCACCTGCGGTTGCCTCAACCTTGAACTCACGCTTCATACGGTCGAGGATGATATCGAGCTGAAGTTCGCCGACACCAGCGATGATCGTCTGGCCGGTTTCTTCATCAGTGTAGGTCTTGAAGGTCGGATCTTCTTCTGCAAGCTTCTGCAGTGCGGAGTCCATCTTCTGTGCGTCTGCCTTGGTCTTCGGTTCGACGGACATCTGGATGACCGGATCCGGGAAGACCATGGATTCCAGAACGATCGGTGCATTCTCATCGCAGAGCGTATCACCGGTTGTGGTGTACTTCAGACCGACCGCACCGGCAATGTCGCCCGTGTAGACATCTGTGATATCAGCCCGGTGATTTGCATGCATGCGGACCAGACGGCCGAAGCGCTCTTTCTTGTTCTTCGTGGAGTTGAGAACATAGGAACCTGCAGCTGCGTGACCGGAATAGACACGGAAGTAAGTCAGACGGCCGACGAACGGATCGGCAGCGATCTTGAATGCCAGGGAAGAGAACGGCTGATCATCACGCGGATGACGTGCTTCTTCCTTGCCATCTTCCGTATGTCCCATGATGGACGGAACATCGGTCGGAGCCGGCAGATAGTCAACGACTGCGTCGAGCAGCAGCTGAACGCCCTTGTTCTTGTATGCGGAACCGCAGAGAACCGGGAAGAATTCTGAAGTCAGGACACCCTTGCGGATTGCCCGCTTCACTTCTTCGATGGTAGGCTCTTCGCCTTCGAGGACCTTCATCATGACATCATCGTCATAGTCTGCGATTGCTTCGAGCATCGCCTGATGCATTTCCTTTGCCTTATCGAGGAATTCCGGCTGGATTTCCTCGGTATGGATATCCGTTCCGAGATCGTTCTCGTACATTTCCTGCTTCATAGTGACGAGATCGATGATGCCGCGGAAGGAAGCTTCACTTCCTACCGGCATCTGAATTGCAGCGGCTTTCGCACCAAGACGGTTGCCGATGGATGCGACGGACATATCGAAGTCAGCGCCCGTAGCGTCCATCTTGTTGGAGAAGACGATACGCGGAACCTTGTATTCTGTTGCCTGTCTCCAGACGGTTTCCGTCTGCGGCTCAACGCCGGCTTTGGAGTCCAGGACGGTGACAGCACCATCCAGTACGCGCAGGGAACGTTCTACTTCAGCAGTGAAGTCGACATGCCCTGGGGTATCGATGATATTGATCTGGCAATCTCTCCAGTGGCAGGTGGTAGCAGCGGAAGTGATGGTAATACCACGTTCCTGCTCCTGAGCCATCCAGTCCATCTGGGAAGCGCCGTCGTGTGTCTCACCGATCTTGTGAATTTTTCCTGTGTAATACAGAATACGCTCAGTCGTTGTGGTTTTGCCTGCATCGATGTGAGCCATGATTCCGATGTTGCGGATTTTTTCAATCGGGAACTCTCTCGGCATAAATCATTCCTTTCCTTATTGGTTCTGTCCAGATTACCAGCGATAGTGAGCGAATGCTTTGTTCGCTTCTGCCATCTTGTGGGTATCTTCCTTCTTCTTCACGGAAGCACCGGTTCCGTTTGCAGCATCCATAATCTCTGCTGCCAGACGTTCTTCCATGGTCGGCTCATGACGGAGTCTTGCATAGTTGACGATCCAGCGCAGACCCAGCGTGAGTTTGCGCTCTGCAGATACTTCTACCGGGACCTGGTAGTTGGCACCGCCGACTCGGCGGACCTTGAGTTCAAGCATCGGCATGACGTTGCCGAGTGCCTTTTCGAATACTTCCATCGGATTCTGCTTGGTCTTCTCTTCAATGATGTTGAATGCATTGTAGAGAATGTTCTGAGCAGTTCCTCGCTTGCCGTCGATCATGATCTTGTTGATCAGTTTTGTGACGAGCTTGGAGTTATAGATCGGATCCGGAAGTACATCACGCTTTGCTACATAACCTTTTCTTGGCATCTTCTTTTCTCCTCTCTATTACTTGGAAGCCTTCGGCTTCTTAGCTCCATACAGGGAACGGCCCTGGTTGCGTCCGTCAACGCCTGCGCAGTCGAGCGTACCTCTGATGATGTGGTAACGAACACCCGGGAGGTCCTTGACACGGCCGCCGCGGATCATAACGACAGAGTGTTCCTGGAGGTTATGTCCGACCCCCGGAATGTAAGCAGTGACTTCCATGCCGTTGGAAAGACGGACACGGGCATATTTACGAAGTGCAGAGTTCGGCTTCTTCGGTGTCATGGTGCCGACACGAGTGCAGACTCCTCTCTTCTGCGGGCTGTTCAGTTTGGTCGGGGCACTCTGCAGAGAGTTGAATCCTCTGTTCAATGCCGGTGATTTTGACTTGTAGACTTTATCGGTACGTCCCTTGCGTACCAGCTGGTTAATTGTAGGCATTCCCTACTCCTTTCCTCATATGCACACGTCTCCGTGTGTTTCCTATCTCAGCCTTAATTTAGGCTTTGCGCATGGCAAAGCCTTTTTTCCGCTAAGCACGAAGATCATATATCAATCTGATCAGGCATGTCAATCATTTTTCTGCAAAATCCACGGGTCCGAGTGGTTCTTAATGAATTCCTTTACGGCTCTGCGGTTTGGAATGCCGGTTCTGCCGCCTGGCTTGAGGCTTTTGAGGGCTGCGGCTGCTTCTGCAAAGGCGATGCAGGCTGCTAGAGGCTGATGTTCCAGATACGCCGCCAGAAATGCTCCGTGAAAGACATCTCCGCAGCCGGTGGTATCAACGGCATGGACCTGATAGGCAGGATAGTGAACTACCTTTCCATCTATCACTGCATAGCAGCCATCTGCACCATGGGTCGTGATCACGACCTTGCAATGCCGGGCATAGAACAAGAGTGCTTCTTCCATGGACAGGCCGGTGGTCATCATCGGATATCTGGCATTCATGATCAGAACATCAGCCATGCAGGCAAGGCGGATGTCTTTCTGATGGTCTTCCTGCATATGGCATCCATCCAGCGAGATCAGCACGCCTGCTTCCTGGGCAATCTTGGCAGCGGCGAAGGCATTGTCATAGCGGGTGCCATCCAGATGGATCGCATCGGAGGTACGGATCATGTTCTGGCAGGTTTCATTCCAGTCAATCGACGGCAGGGTATTGTTCTGCACGAATTTCGTGCGGCTGCCATCCGGACTGACCATGATCTCAGAGTGAGGACTGGTTCCTTCATAGATCTGCAGGCAGGAAGTATCGACGCCTTCCTGTTCCAGACCCCGACGGATTTCTGCTCCGGCTTCATCGGTGCCGATAGCGGCGATCATGGCCGCTTTCTGGCCGAGACGTCTGGCCGTGACGATAGCAGTTGCGGCTGCTCCGCCTCCTTGCGTGATGGTGGAAAGAATATGGGTGCTGCCGTCTTCCTTCGGCCAGGCTTCCAGCTGATGGATGCGGTCGAGGCAGGCAGAACCAATGCCGGTGATCTTCATAGATGAATGAAGGGAACCTTGCGGTTCCCTGTCTCCTTTAGTTTGCTTTGTAAGTGCACCAGCTGCCGTTATCGGCAATGTACTGGTTCTCACCGATCTGGTACCAGGTATAGGTGCCGTCATTGCTGGTGTTCAGGACATCATAGGACTTGCCGCTCTCGGCAGTTCCCACTTTTTGCCCTGCAGTGCTGGCAGAAGAGCGGATGTTAAGGCCGCTCACATTGACCGTGACGGTGCCGACCACGCTGCTGGTGCTGGTTTCCGCACTTGCAGTAGGTTCAGCAGATGCCGAAGCTGAAGGTTCCGGCGTAGCCGTCGGGGCTGCAGTCGGGGTCGGAGTTGCAGTGGCTGCCGGAGTAGCAGCAGTCGTTTCTGCGGATGGCAGGAACGGCAGTTTTCCGAACGTGCTGTTATAAATGCCCGGAGCAATGAAATATGTGCCAAGACCAAGCGCAATGACTGCCAGGATGACAATCAGCGCAATCAGGACGCCGCCCGGAATGCCTCCGGACTCTCCGCTTTCATCCTCTTCTTCATCGTCCTCGTCATCTTCTTCATAAGTGGATTTCAGCGTGCAGGGCTTCTTCACTTCGGCAGGCTTGCGGCGCGGGGCTTCTTCTTCCTCGTCTTCGTCATCCTCCTCATCATCGTCGTCTTCATCTTCTTCCATGAAGAGGGATTTCAGAGAACGCTTCTTCTTCGGTTCTTCTTCCTGTTTCTTCGGACGGCGGCGGGGAACGGTATCTTCCTCTTCTTCGTCATCCTCTTCCGTTTCCTGATTCAGAGGCTGAACCGGAGTACTTCTCTGCATTGCTGCACTTTCGGCAGGTTCCTGTTTCTTCGCTGCCGGAGCATCGGAGAACAGGCTGTAGAGATCAGACGCATCAATTTCCTTGCGGAATTCCGGGTCGCCAGCTGAAGGCTGCACGCCAGTTTCTTCAGAATTGAAATGGGGCATCTGATAGTTTTCCGGAGCAGATGGCTTGGAGGGTGCGTTATCTGCTTCCTTCACGGCATTGGCGA
>SAMEA3663095__coassemble_1015_pt1 | contig 27734 bp, 29 predicted proteins | sample SAMEA3663095__metabat2_high_PE_014 | metagenome-assembled genome bin SAMEA3663095 (sample SAMEA3663095) | pig gut metagenome | biome: pig gut; feature: pig-associated habitat; material: faeces | place: France | collected 2012
CAGCAGCTCTTTCTTCAGACTGTTGTAGTTCTCAGCATGATCCGGGTCGACGCATCCATCCACATCGAATGCATAGATATGATGGAACCCGTACTGATACAGCATTCGGATGATCGAAGAACCTGCCGCTCCGCAGCCGCTGATGACAACCTTCTGATCTTCCGGCTTTGCTTTCTTCAGCCGCATGCAGTTAATCAGAGCCGAAAGCACGACAATCGCAGTGCCATGCTGGTCGTCGTGGAAGACCGGAATCGGGCATTCCTCAATCAGGCGGCGCTCAATCTCCACGCAGCGCGGAGCGCTGATGTCTTCCAGGTTGATTGCTCCGAAACCCGGCGCAATTGCTTTGCAGATGGCTACGATTTCATCCGGATCCTTGGTATCCAGGCAGATCGGCCAGGCATCGATGCCGGCAAACCGCTTCATCAGAAGTGCTTTGCCTTCCATGACCGGAAGGCCTGCCGCCGGGCCGATATCGCCGAGGCCAAGCACTGCAGTTCCATCAGTCACAACCGCAACCGTATTGCCGCGATCGGTATAGAGGTAGGATTTCTCCGGATCTTTCTGGATTTCCAGGCATGGCTGGGCAACACCAGGCGTGTAGGCAATGCTCAGATCCTGAGCATTCTCACACGGAACTTTCGGTTCCACAGACAATTTTCCATGATGTGCTGCATGCAGTTTCAGAGCTTCCTCATAGTAATTCATAGCTTTCCTTCTTCCATTCTGTATCATCGATGCATCTGATCCCATGTTCCTTCAGCATCTGTGCAAATATGCCATCTCCGGGAATTCTTGTATGCGAAAATGATCCATCATAAATGCCATTGCAGCCGCAGCTCGGGCTCGAGGACTTCAGAATAGCCTTCGTGCATCCATGTTTCAGACAGATCTCCAAGGCCTTTTCTGCCCCGGTCTGGTATTCCTGTGTCACATCAATTCTAGCAGTATTGCGCACATGTCCGTCTTTCTGAATCTCCGCACAAAGCCTCGGTGTCGGCAATCCGCCCAGTTCTTCCGGGCATACCGGAACTGCTTCTCCTTTTTCTACCAGCTCCCGGATTCCTTCGATCTCATGGCTTTTTCCATCATACCTGCAGCTGCAGCCCGCCAGGCAAGCGCTAACGCAGATCATAGATATCTTTCCCATCTGCATCCACTCCTACGAAGCATGGGAAGTCTTTCACCGTGAGCTTCACAATCGCTTCTGCCAGCAGATCCGCAAATGCGACTGGTTCTGAGGCGATAACCGAATGGCTGAGCAAGGCTCCGGCGCCCCCGCAGGCGACGAAGTAGACGGCATGATGAGTCTTGATTTCGTCTTTCACGGTTTCGCTGCGCCGGCCTTTTCCGATCATGATCTTCAGTCCATGATCAAGCAGTTCCGGCGTATAGGCATCCATGCGAGAGCTGGTTGTCGGCCCGCAGGAACCAATCGGCTGACCAGGCTTTGCCGGAGTCGGACCGGCATAATAGATGGCTGCGCCATTGAGATCCAGCGGCAGTTCTTTTCCTTCCTGAATCAGATGATGGAGACGCTTATGAGCCGCATCACGGGCAGTATAGATCACCCCGCTCAGTTCCACCGCATCTCCGGCATGCAGAGAAGAAATCTCTTCTTCAGATAATGGCAAAGTCAGTTTTCTCATAGTCGGATCTCCGTATGCCGGCAAGCATGGCAGCAGATATTCACAGCACATGGCAGCCCTGCAATATGCGTCGGGTATTCGAGAATCTGAATCTTCAGAGCAGTCGTATTGCCATGCAGTCCCATCGGGCCGATCTTCAGTTTCTGAGCTTCTTCCAGAAGTTCTTTCTCCAGTTCTGCATAGCGAGGATCCGGATTGGATTCTGTGAGCGGTCTCAGCAATGCTTTCTTCGAAAGTTCGGCAGCGTAGTCGAAGGTTCCGCCGATGCCGACACCGACAATCATCGGCGGGCACGCATTCGGACCAGCCAGGCGGATCGTTTCCAGCACAAACTGCTTTACCCCTTCCAGGCCTTCTGCTGGTTTCAGCATCCGGATCCGGCTCATATTCTCAGAGCCGAACCCCTTTGCCATCAGTTCCAGTGTCACTTCATTGCCCGGAACCAGTTCGGTATAGATGAGTGCCGGAGTGTTGGTTCCGGTATTTCTGCGGTCAAACAGCGGATCCGAAAGCACGCAGATAGGCTTCGGTGTATCCCTCGGCAACACCCTGCTGGATCGCTTCCTGCAGGCTCCCGCCCATGAAATGCACGTCCTGTCCGGCTTTCACCCAGACAATAGCCATGCCTGTATCCTGGCAGATCGGAATGTTCTCATTCTCAGCAATACGGGCATTATCCATCAGCATGTCCATTGCAAACCGGGATCGTTCGTCGGTTTCGTTCTGGGCGCCCTGCTTCAGGGCTTTCAGAATATCCGGAGAATAATGCACGGCAATGGTTCCGCATGCTTTTTTCAGCGCAGCGCGGATTTCTGCGACATCCAGTTCTCTCATTGCCTGTATTCTAACATCTGCTAAGCAGGTTTTTGCAGGCAATTCGCTCAATTGCTCTTGCACTCTATGCGTATGAGTGCTAAACTTTTTAGCAGTCTGATAAGCCGAGTGCCAAGGAGGTTGAAACATGGCAAAGAAACAGTTCAAAGCAGAATCAAAACGGCTTCTGGAATTGATGATCAATTCCATCTATACGAACAAGGAGATATTCCTGCGGGAGCTGATTTCCAATGCAAGCGATGCACTGGATAAGCGGTATTACGAAGGTCTGACCGACGCTTCTAAGAATGTCGATAAGAAAGACCTCTGGATCAAAATTGAGCGGCATCCTGAGAATCGCACCCTTGTCGTTGAAGACAGCGGCATCGGCATGACCAGCGAAGAGCTGGAGAAGAATCTCGGCACCATCGCAAAGTCCGGATCCGCGGAATTCCGGGAAGCACTGGAAAAGAAGGATTCTGACATCGATATCATCGGTCAGTTCGGGGTCGGATTCTACAGTGCCTTCATGGTTGCCAAGAAGATCACCGTAGAATCCAGATGTGCGAACAGCGACAAGGCATATTCCTGGGTTTCTTCCGGTGAAGACGGATATACGATCTCCGAGATCACAAAGGATACCATCGGAACGAGAATCACTCTGGAGCTGAAGGATGATACGGATGATGTGAAGTATTCCGATTATCTCGAAGAGTACAAGATCCGCGAGCTCGTGAAGAAGTACAGCGACTATGTACGCTATCCGATCAGGATGGAAGTCACCAAGAGCGTGCCGGATCCGACCGATGACAAGAAGACCATCGATACGAAGGAAGAAGAGACCTTGAATTCGATGATTCCGCTCTGGAAAAAGAAGAAGAGCGACATCAAGCCGGAAGAATACAATGAGTTCTACAAGAACAAATTCAATGACTGGGAAGATCCGCAGAAAGTTCTTCATTACAGCGTAGAGGGCAATGTCTCTTATACTGCCCTGCTGTTCATCCCGGCAAAGGCTCCTTACAACTTCTACAATACGGACTTCGAACCAGGTCTGCAGCTGTATTCCAAGGGCGTGTTCATCATGAACAAAGCCAAGGATCTGCTGCCGGAGTGCTACCGGTTCGTGACTGGTCTGATTGACTGTGAAGATCTGAACCTGAACATTTCCCGTGAGATCCTGCAGCAGGACAGCCAGGTCAAGGCACTGGCTGCTTCCGTCGACAAGAAGATCACGAATTTCCTGCAGGATATGCTGAAGAATGAACGTTCTGAATATGAGAAGTTCTTTGACAACTTCGGTCTGAATCTGAAGTACAGCATCTACAAGTCTTATGGCATGGAGAAAGAGAAACTGCAGGATCTGCTGCTTTACAAGTCCAGCAAGGAAGGCAAGTATGTCACGCTGAAAGAATATGCGGAGCGGATGCCGGCTGACCAGAAAGCAATCTATTACGCTGCCGGCCAGACTGTTGCGGATATCGAGAAGCTGCCAGCCCTTGAGAAAGTTCGTGACAAGGGCTACGAGATTCTCTACTTCACGGATGCGATTGATGAGTTCGTGATCCGCATGATGCAGAGCTACAATGACAAGCAGTTCAAGTCGATTCAGGATGCAGATCTTGATCTGGATACGGAAGACGAGAAGAAGGCTGCCGAAGAGAAGGCTGCTGCCAGCAAGGATATGCTGACGGCAATGAAGGATGCCCTGGATGGCAAGGTCAAGGAAGTGCGGATCAGCTCCCGTCTGAAGGACGATCCGGTCTGCCTGGTTGCCGATGAAGGCATGTCCATCGAGATGGAGAAAGTTCTGTCTCAGGATCCGAATAACAAAGGCATGAAGGCCGTCAAAATCCTTGAGATCAACCCGGATCATCCGATCTTCCATACGCTGCAGAATGTCTATGCAGCAGATCCGGAGAAGCTCAAGGAGTATGCAGGAGTTCTGTATGATCAGGCATGCCTGATTGAAGGACTGCAGATTGAGGATCCGGTCTCCTATGCAAAGAAGATCAGCGAACTCATGGTAGCTGCTGCAAAGGATTATCCGGAAGCACCGGAAAAGCCTGCCGAAGAAAAGCCGGAAGTGATTGATGCAGAAAGCACTCCGGCAGAAGACAGCTCCTCTGATTCGAAGGAAGAACAGAAGTAATCCGTTCTCTGACCCGCGGCATTTTCGTGCCCGGGTCTTTCTTTTTCCCGGAAAAATGCTAAGGTAGAACCATAGCTGAGGGCTTTCCATGACTACTGCAATCATTACTGCAATTGCTTTGTTTCTTTCCACCACGGTGGATGACTTCCTGGTTCTGGCAGTGAGTTTCTCTACCAGCAAGGATCGCCATGAGCGCCGGAATATCTGGATCGGTTCCTTTCTCGGAATCTTCCTTGTCTATGTCATCGGCATGGCCGGAGGCTGGGGAATCCAGCAGACCAGCTGGCGCTTCACGCAGGTACTCGGCATTGCGCCGATCATTCTCGGCTTGCGATATCTGTTCAATTCATTCAATGAACCTTCCCAGGCAGAAGGAAAGCCATTCATGACTTATACCATTCCGCGCGTGCTGATGCTGACGTTTGCGGACAGTGCCGATAACTTTGCAGCATATGTTCCGGTATTCTCAACCATGACTGTAATGGAGCTGCTGGTCAGCGGAGTGATCTTCGTCCTGCTCACATTCGTGCTTCTGTATGCTGCGCAGAAGTTCTCGGAACTTCCGGCAGTGCAGGTGACCATCAGAAAATATTCCCGGTATCTCGTACCGGGAATCCTGGTCATTCTTGGTGTTCTGATTCTGTTCGGGATCTGACGGCTGATGATTCAGCCGTTTTCTTTTCGGGAATCTGTGCAAGGACAATTGCTCCGAACATCAGCGCACAGCCTGCTAATTCCTTGGCTGACATTGCCTGATGCAGAAACAGGAACCCGGCTAAGACGCTGAATACCGATTCCAGGCTCATCAGGATGCTTGCCACAGAAGGATCGGCATGTTTCTGCCCGAGAATCTGCAGCGTATAGCCTGCTCCGCTTGAGAGGATGCTGGCATAAAGAATCGGTCCGGCTGCCGCAAGGAGGCTGCTGAGATCCGGATGTTCCAGAGCGAGCATCGGAATGGTCGTGACAATTCCGACGGTGAAGAACTGAATGCACGACATTCTTGCCCCATCGACTTTCTGGAAAGAATCGATGACAAGAATATGCACTGCAAATGCAATTGCGCACAGGAATACTAAGAAGTCTCCCTGGCTGAGCGACAGGCCTCCCTGCATGCACAGCAGGTAGAGACCGAATGCCGCAATCCCGGCTGAGATCCAGATCCGCGAAGATACCTTTCTGCCAAGCAGAGAAGAAAAGATCGGAACGAGCACGACATACAGAGCGGTGATGAAGCCCGCCTTGCCTACCGTCGTATACTGGATGCCGATCTGCTGCAGCATGCTCGCGGCGGTCAGCGCAAGCCCGACAATGATTCCCGGCTTCAGTGCCCCTTTCCAGTCATTCACGGCCAGTCCGGCAGAATCCAGAAACCGGATGACTGCCAGCAGCACGAAGCCGGCAATCCAGTTTCGCACGCAGGTAAAGGTCCATGGTCCTACGGAATCCATCGCAACGGACTGTGCGACAAAGGCACAGCCCCAGATGAATGCCGTTACGATCAGCATGAGATTGCCGGTCATCTGCTGTCTTTTCATTGGATTTCCTGCTTTCCAAGTTCTGCTAAAGATCTTCCCGGTCTGCGTCGGAGGTAAATTCATGGTCGAATGTGATCACGGTATACAGTTTCTGAACCTGATTGCTCAGAGCCGAATTGATCCGGTCGGTGATTTCCTGAGAAGAATGTGTGCAGCCAAACGGAATCACCACATCGAAGACCAGATTCGTATGCGTCTGACCATAGACCACCCGGAAATCATGCATGCTCAGCTTCGGATCGATGCTGTGCAGAATGTGCATGACTTCTTCGCGGTAGGCATTAGTCTGGGGATCGGAGATATCAATCGGATCCATGTGCAGCGTCATGAACACATGCGTCTTCTCATAGACTTCGCGTTCTGCCTGGTCGATCACATCATGTGCCTTCAGAAAATCCATTGAGGATTCTACCTCGGCATGTGCAGAGCCGAACTGTCTGCCTGGTCCGTAGTCATGAATCATCATGTCATGAACACCGATGATCTCCGGATGTGAGAGGATCAGCGTACGGATCTTTTCAGTCAGCTCATGGCTTGCCGGCCCGCCAAGCAGCTTGTCGATGATTTCCTTGGCAATGCCATAGCCGGAATAGAAGATGAACAGCGAAACGACGAGACCGGCAATGCCGTCAAACGGAATCGAAGGAATCCAGGCAGAAAGAATCAGGGCAGCCAGAGTTGCAGAGGTCGCAAACACATCATTCATGGAATCCTGACTGGTGGCAATCATCGCAATATTATTGATGCGCTTGCCGAGGGTCTTGTTGAAGGAGCCCATCCACACCTTGACCAGAATCGAGGCAGCAAGAATGATTACCATCGTCCAGGAGAAATGAACTTCTTCGGGATGGATGATCTTCGTGATTGAAGAGCGGAACAGCTCGAAGCCGACAATCAGAATCACTCCTGAGACAAAGAACGACACAATGTATTCCATGCGGCCGTGTCCGAACGGATGTTCCTGGTCAGCCGGCTTTGCGGCAAGATGATAGCCGAACATAGTCACGAGACAGCTGAGGCAGTCGGATAAGTTATTGAATGCATCGGAAATGATCGCGATGGAATTCGAAAGCAGGCCGATCAGAAACTTCAGCACGAACAGGAACACATTGCAGACAATTCCGGTAATGCTTGAGAGATTGCCGTAAGCCAGTCTTACCTGTTCATTCTGGACATCATCCTTGTTTTTTATAAAGTGCCCTACCAGCCATTCCGTCATAGTTTCCTGCTCCTTGCGAATGTATCTGACTCATTATAAGCGATCTGTCCTTTCTTTTGAGGGGCAAAATGAGAGTCTGTTTCACCCCGTAAGGAATCAGAATCGGACCGAACATCAGCAGAATCATCAGACAGCCCTCTGAAACAGAACAGGATGAAAGACCAGCGAAGCAGGAAGTTACCGCTTCTGGCAGAACGAGCTCCAGAACAAGAAGAGAAGCACATGCCAGTGACAGTACCTGCATGGTTTCCCGGACTGCCTTGCGGGAGCTGCACAGCCAGAGAGATGAAACTGCCGCATTCAGCACAGCAAGAACAAGAATCTCCGGAAAGGATTGCTCAAGTCCCGACCCCCGGATCATCCCAGCCTGGATCAGTGCTGAGATCAGAACCTGATTCAGATTCCGGTTCAGCGTTCCGGCAGAATGAAAGAGAAGCGCAGTCAGAAACGAAGCAATTCCGAAAAAGAGTGCAGCCGCAGGATAGCCGGTCACCAGATATGCATATGCAAGGAACAGAAGACTGATGCTGAACTGGAAGCGATGTTTCTGCCGGATCATTGGGATCACCTCTTTCTGATTCTGATGATAAGCAGAACCGGCAGAAGCACTGTACGCCATACGGTACAGTGCATAAAACGGTATAATAGCAGCATGAAGAAAGATGAAGCAATTGCCAGTGTTCTGATGGTGCAGGAAATCCTGCAGTCGCAATCAGATGAACAGCACAGGATTTCAATGCCGGAACTGTCGGCAGCGCTGGAACTGGAGGGAGTTCCTTCTGGGCGGCGGGTAATCTATGCATGTGTCCAGGCGCTCAAGAACAGAGGTGTTCCGGTCCATTTCAGCCGCAGCGGCGGAAAGCAGGGATACTGGATCGATCATCTGCTGACTCCGGCAGAAGCATTTGTCTTGACTGATCTGATCACCCAGTCTCCTTCCCTGTCTTCTGAAACAGCAGAGCGGCTTTCAGACAGGATCCGGGGATTGCTCAGCGAAGCAGATCAGAAGCTCCTGAAACTGCCGCAGTCGCCTCTTCCGAAGACCGGAAATGATGAGGTGCTGATGACCATTGAGATCCTGCTGAAGGCCATCTCCAGGGGCTCGGCAGCTGAATTCCGGTATTTTGACCGCACGCTGTCAGGCGAACGGAGCTATCGCAGAAACGGAATCTATTACCATATGGTTCCTTATGCCATTGTTTCAGATGCCTCCCGCTACTACTGCATCTTCCGGGATTCTGCGCATCAGGACTTCTCGAACTACCGGATCGACAAGATGGATTCCGTCCAGGACACCGGTATTCCGGAACCGCTGATGCCGTTTGATCTGGAACGCTATCTGCAGTCCTCGTTCCGGATGTATCATGGCACACCGGTCACGATTACCGTGGAATTCGATCTTTCCCTGCTGAATCAGGTGCTGGATCAGTTCGGGCAGGATCTATTGATCTCGAAGGTCACGGATCATACGTTCACCGCCAGCATCCGCTCTGCGGTCACGCCGACCATGATCGGCTGGCTGCTGCAGTTCTATGATAGGATCCGGGTGATCGCTCCGGATTCCCTGATAGAAGAATTCTGCCGCATCGCTGCTTCGATCAATTCGACTTATAATGGAAAAGAACTGGAGGCGTCTCATGGAAGAATCACTGGAACAGAAGCTGGAGAAGCTTCAGAACATCATTGATCAGGGAAAACACATTGTCTTCTTCACCGGTGCAGGCGTATCCACCGACAGTGGCATTCCGGATTTCCGGAGTCAGGATGGTCTTTATCACATGCAGTACAAGTTTCCGCCGGAAGAGATCATCAGCCATCATTTTTTTGAAGAAAACCCGGAGGAATTCTACCGCTTCTACCGGGATAAGATGCTGAATCTGAAGGCAGAGCCCAATGAAACCCATCGCTTCATCGCAGCCTGCGAAGCCGCCGGAAAGTCGCTCGGCGTAGTTACCCAGAATATTGACGGACTGCATCAGAAAGCCGGTTCGAAGCGCGTCTATGAGCTTCATGGGTCCGTGCTGCGCAATTACTGCATGAACTGCGGGAAGTTCTTTCCGGCAGAGACCATCGCCGAAAGCACAGGTGTTCCGCATTGTGATGTCTGCGGAGGCATCATCAAGCCGGATGTCGTACTTTATGAAGAAGGCTTGAGCGAACCGGTCCTGGAAGGAGCTGTTGCGGCAATTCAGAGTGCGGATGTGCTGATCGTGCTCGGCACATCTCTGGTCGTCTATCCGGCAGCGGGACTGATCCGCTACTTTGCGGGCAAGCATCTGGTGCTGATCAACCGCAGCGTGACTCCGTATGATCAGGATGCTGATCTCCTGATCCAGGCAAGTTTCAAGGACGTCTTCCCGCATCTGCACGTTCAGTGAGAATCTGCTATACTGAATGACGTCAAACAAAGAAGAGGACTGATTGATGAATACTTTTTTCGGAATTGCTGCGGTGATTGGCTGGATTGCCCTGCCGATCATTCTGATTATCTGGATCATTGCATTTCTGCGCAAAGCACCAAGCGCAAAGAAGCAGCTGCTCTGGACGCTGATCATCTGTGCTGTGGTAGCGGTCAGCTGCACCTTCGGCATCCGTGCCACCCAGTCTGCGGCCGCTGCTCCTGCCGCTGAAGCAAGTGCTTCTGCAGCAGCAGAATAAACACAATTTCTATGAGAGTCAGGGTTCAATGATCCTGGCTTTTTCTTTGATGTGTTTCAAAAAAGCTCCGTAGATCGGTAAGCCTGCATGCATAGCTTCAGCGAAGACTCCCCCTCAGAATGGATGATGAAAGCGACTCTCGCCCGCATCAGCATCAGGATTTGCTGAGCGTAAAACCCGGAAAATTCATGATCAATGCAGGTTCCCTGCACGATCAGAAAAAAGAGGAAGTCTCCTCTTCCTCTCATTCAGCCTGAATATTTCCGGACCTGCTTTTCAAAGTACTTCTTGCATTCATCATATGGCAGATTCATGGCAACGGACATTTCCGTATAAAGCAGCTTCTCTGCCTTGGCAAGATATTCGCCATCGATGCTGGCAAGCTTCTTGTGATTTTTCAGGCGCTCATGATTGCGCTGATAAGAAGTCTTGATGATGCATACCAGATCATCGAGACTGTCTCCCTTCATCAGAGCAGCATACTGGCTCTTCATATTGGCCGGCTTGCTTTCCAGCGTTTCCATGCAGGATGCGCTGCGGCAGAGCTCATCGATCCGTTCTTTCGAGACAACATCTCTCAGATGCCCGCCTTTATTCGAGACAGGAACCTGCATCGTGACAGAGTTGTCTACGGCCCCGTAGGGCACCAGAACATAGCACATTTCCCCAGTGAAGCTGCTCTTCTGTTTTCCAACGACTCTGCAAACGTCTCTGCGATAGACTACTATGTCATTGATATTATACATGAACGCCTCCCGTACCCTAATCTAGTGAAATTATAGCACTTTTTTCATGCATTTTCCTGTTCTTTCACAAGCAATTTTTCCCGAACGTGAAACGAAAAGCTTTTCCCGGAAAAGCAGGAAAAGCAATGATTGACGGGGTACGATTCAGAGGATCTGAAGGAGGAAGAATTTCAGATAATCGGTTTCCGGAATCGCCGCAATGACCGGATGGTCGGGGGCAGCGTGACGTTCTTCAATGATTCTCAGAGTGACTCCTGCTTCCTGGGCCGAAACTTTCAGGATCTCGCGGAATTCCTCAGTGGGCATGAAGTGGCTGCAGGAGGCCGTCGCAAGATATCCTCCCCTTGGCAGTAAGCGCATTGCCATCGTATTGATCTTCTGATAACCGCTCTTTGCATGCTGGAACGTTCTGCGGCTCTTCGTGAAGGCAGGCGGATCGAGAATGATGAAGTTGTAATGCGCATGTTCCTCGATCAGCCGCGGCAGAAGATCGAAAAGATCTGCCTGCACGAATGACAGCTTGCCTTTCATGCCATTGCGTTCCGCATTGGCTTCTGCCATCTTCAGAGCAGTATCTGAAATATCGACCGCAGTCACGGATGCTGCGCCTCCGGCCGCGGCATTCAAGGCAAAAGAGCCTGTATGCGTGCAGCAGTCGAGCACGTTCTTTCCCCTAGCCAGTTTTCTGACGGCCAGGCGATTGTACTTCTGGTCCAGGAAGAACCCGGTCTTCTGACCATTCTCGACATCGACTTCATATCGGATGCCGTTTTCAGTGATCTCGGTAATCACGGAATCCGGATGAGGTTTTCCTTCCAGGTCATACCAGCCTTTATACTGTTCCAGGCCTTCTTTCTTCCGCAGTTCTCCTTCATTGCGTTCATAGAGCCCGCGGATCGATTCTCCGGAAGCCTCGAGGTCATGCACGATCGCCTCATAGATCGTCTTCTTATGCAGATCGGTGCCATACGAAAGCACTTCGCTGACGAGCAGATCGCCATACCGGTCAATGGTAAGACCAGGCAGTCCGTCGGCTTCGCCGTGGACTAAGCGGCAGGCAGAAAAATCATCACCCATGACATCTCTGCGATAGCTGATGGCATAGCCAGCCCGGCGTGCAAAGAATGCTTCATCGAATTTCTCGTTGGCATTATGATCCAGAATCCGGATCCGGATCTTAGATGATCCGGACCAGAAGCCAGTTCCAAGATAGTTCCCCTTCTGCCCGAATACATCGACCAGGGAGCCATTTTCCACTCGTTCTGGATACTGCGTCAGTTCATCTTCATACACCCATGGATGACCGTTTCTGATAGAAAACTCCTGTTTCTTCGTCACCGTCACCGACGGGAATTCACGTTTCTGTTTCATTGCTGTTTTCTCCGGCAAAATAGTAGCACACGAATCGAGCAAAACAAAGCGCGCATAGAAGGATTAAACGGTATAATGGTCCTCGTTGTGAGGGACCTATGGTATTCAGCAGTCTGACCTTTCTGTTTGCATATCTGCCGATTGTTCTGGCAGTCTATTATCTCGTGCCGATGAGGTGGCGGAACCTCGTTCTGCTGCTTGTCAGCCTGTTTTTCTATGGATGGGGTGAACCGGTATATATCCTGGTCATGATCTTCTCGATCCTGATGAACTGGATTTTCGGCAATTTCATTTCGCGCTACAGGGATTCTGACCGGAAGAAAGCAAAGCATTTTCTGGTGGGATGCATCGTTGTGAATCTTGCTCTGCTCGGGTTCTTCAAATACTGGGACTTCTTCGCATCCAATCTGAACCATCTCGGGCTTTCGCTTCCGATTCTCAGGCTGAGCCTTCCGATCGGCATCAGCTTCTACACGTTCCAGACCATGTCCTATCCGATCGATCTGTACCGGAAACAGACGGATCCCCAGAAGAGCCTGGTCTCCTTCGGTGCTTATGTCTGCATGTTTCCGCAGCTGATTGCCGGCCCGATCGTGCGTTATGTCGACGTTGCAAAGCAGCTGGATCATCGCACGCTGAGCAGGCAGAGCTTCTATGATGGCACCCGCCGGTTCATCGTCGGCCTGTGCAAGAAAGTGCTGCTGGCAAATAATGCCGGACAGGTCTTCGAGACGATCTCCCATCTGCCGGTCTGTGAGCGTTCCGTGCTCACCGCATGGCTCGGCATCATCTTCTATGCATTCCAGATCTATTTTGATTTCTCCGGATATTCGGACATGGCCATCGGTCTTGGCAAGATGCTCGGCTTTGATTTCCCGGAGAACTTCAATTATCCGTATATTTCCGATTCCATCACGGAATTCTGGCGCAGATGGCATATGACGCTGTCTTTCTGGTTCCGCGATTATGTCTATATTCCGCTTGGCGGAAACCGACACGGTCTGAAGCGCCAGCTGATCAATATCATGATCGTCTGGCTGCTGACCGGCTTCTGGCATGGAGCTTCGTGGAACTTTGTCCTATGGGGAGTCTATTACGGAGTGATTCTGATCATGGAGAAGCTGTTCCTGCTGAAATGGCTGAAGAAGTCGCCAGGCTGGGTACGGCATGTCTATACGATCTTCGTCTTCCTGATCGGCTGGGTGCTGTTTGCCTTCACGGATCTGAATGCGATCGGCGGATATCTTTCAAGTCTGTTCTTCGCTTCAGGAGTGCTGGCAGATGGCCGGGCATGGTTCTATCTCCGTGATAACATGGTTCTTCTGATCGTCAGTGCCATTGCATGCACGCCGATCGCAAAGACAGGATGGAACATTCTGAATACAGAAAAAGGAGAAGTGCTGGTGCCGGTGCTGACGGTGGCAGGACTTGCTGTGTGCACCGCCTTCATTGTGGATGCCAGCTACAATCCGTTTCTGTATTTCAGGTTCTGAGGGATGAGCGATGAAGAAGAAAACGATTGAAAATCTGACGATCGGCTGCTTTGCGGCATTCATCGGGATCTTCGGGATCTGGAATGCGTGGGCCCCGAAAGCAGAAGTTTCCTACAACGAAAACCGGACGCTGGCGAAAGCACCGGAGCTCAGTGTTTCTCATATCTTCAGCGGAAAGTTCGATGATGACTTTGAAACATGGTTCAGCGATCACTTCGTGCACCGGGATGCCTGGATTGAGCTGAAGTCCGGAGTGAAGAGAGCTGCCCTGGCAATCGAGAACAACGATGTCTATTATGCCGGAGAACACCGTCTGATCGGGACGTTTCAGGATGTGAATCAGAAGAATCTGGAATCGAACATCGAACAGGTCAGTACCTTTGCGAAGAACAATGACATCAAGATCAACATTCTTCTGGTACCTACCGCTGCCTGGGGTGCTGAAACAGATCTTCCGGGCGGGGCGTGGAATGTGGATCAGGAAGCGCTGCTGAACCAGATCTCTCAGAAGTTCCCGGATCAGAACTTCATCAATTTCACCCAGCACACTGATCCGAGCCCGAGCATGTATTTCCATACCGACCATCATTGGAATGAATCCGGTGCTTATATGGGCTATGCCGCCATCTGCAGAAATGTCCTGAACAAGGACCCGAACCGCTTCACGTATACGCTGGCAAGCGATTCCTTTGAAGGAACGATGTATTCCCGTTCCGGGGCATTCTGGACTAAGCCTGACAGCATCTATACGATCACGCCGGAAAGCGGAGAACAGAATGTCACTGTGAACTATGACAATGAACATACGGAAAACAGTCTCTACAGCAAGGATCGCCTGAATGAAAAAGACAAGTATACTTACTATGTGGATGGCAATCATGCCTATGTTGACATCAGAACTGATGTGACAAACGGCAGGAAAGCCCTGCTGATCAAAGACAGCTATTCCCATATTCTCATTCCGTTTCTGGCAACGGAATACAGCGAGATTGAACTGGTTGATCTGCGTTATTATCACAGTCCGGTCTCCGATCTTCTGAAAGACGATCAGGATGTGTATGTCCTGTACAGTCTTGATAACTTCTGCTCAGATATGAATCTGGCATTCCTGAGGTAATTATGAAACTCGAATTTCGAAAACTCGGTATCAACGGAGAAGGCATCGGCTACCTGGACCGCAAACCCGTATTCTGTCCTGGCGTATTTCCTGGCGAGACTGCAGAAGTGAAGATCACGGAAGATCATGAACGGTATGCGAAAGCAGAACTCGTGAAGCTTCTGAAACGCTCAGACGATCGGATCTCGGCACCGATCTGCCCATATCTGAACCGCTGCGGCGGCTGTCCGCTTCTGCAGATGAAAGCCCCCGCGCAGCTCGCGTACAAGAAACAGCTGCTGGAAGAAGCGCTCTGGAAATACGGGAAGATCAGAAATAAAGTAGTCCGGGAAGTGCATCCATCTCCGCATTCGATGCATTACCGCACTTCCTGCAAGCTGCCAGCCGGAACGATCCGCGGGCATCTTGCGGCCGGCATGTACGAGCCTGGCTCGAATAAATTTGTCGCAATCGGCGAATGCGCAATGCATACACCAGAACTGGATCATGTGAAGAACCAGATTCTGAGCTATGCAGAAGATGCCGGCATCCATGCATTTGAAAATGAACATGGGCTGCGGTATCTGGTGTTAAGAGGCATTGAGGGATCCTTCCAGTGTGCGCTGATCACCGGCAGAGATACGCTGCCGCCTCAGTTCATTGAGCAGGTTTCTTCGATTCCCGGCATGCGCAGCGTCGTCCAGTCTGTCAACGATGCCAGAAAAACGCACACGATCTTCGGAACGGCATCGAAAGTTCTGGCAGGAGATCCGTATATCACGGTTCAGATGAATGGTCTTGCCCTGCGTCTTTCAGCAGAATCCTTCTTCCAGAGAAATGCTGAGCAGGCCTCGGAGCTTTACCGTATGGCGGTTGCCAAGATCGATCCATGCACAACCCTGTTAGAGGCATATTGCGGCGTGGGTGCGATGTCTCTGGCTGCACACGAGAAAGCAGAAGAGATCATCGGCATCGATTCTGTCAGCCAGGCCATCGAGAATGCTGAGGCCAATGCAAAGCTGAATCATATTGAGAATGTTTCGTTCCGGTGCGGAGATGCAGCGGAAGAACTGCAGAAGATCCTGGTCAGGAAACCAGTTGATACGCTGCTGGCAGATCCGCCCCGGTCCGGCATGGAAGACCGGATGCTGGAAACCCTGCTGACTTCCGGAATCCGGAAGATCATCTATGTCTCCTGCAATCCTGCTACGTTAGGCAAGAATCTCGGAGTCCTGAAGCAGGCATACGACGTGCGTACCATCATCCCGTATGACATGTTCCCGAATACCCCTCATATTGAATCCATCACGGTTCTGGAAAAGCGAAATCCGCCCAGAGCAGAAAGAATGCACTGAATCCTCGCAGGAACGCAAACGGAGAAACGCTCTCCGTTTTTTTATGCAGCTGGCTCATGCGGGCATAACAAAAGGAGAAACTGAGTTCTCCTTCTGTTCCTGATTATTCTCCTTTTTCGAGAGCGAGCGTCTTCGTGGTAAGATCACACACATCAGACGGTCCGTAGTACTGAATTGCGCCCGGATAGGTGTAGCAGGTCTCTGATGCCCATTCTGCACGATGTGCTTCGAAATATCTGAACGGCTTGCCGTCGAGCTCGACAAGTGCCTTGCGGATCACAGGCTTGTCTTCGCCATTGCGGCGTTCCATGTTCATCATCTTCGTGATCGGCATGCCGCCCGCAACCCACTGATCAGCCGGCTTCGAGAGATTGGAGATCTTGGACAGATATCCGGTATAGCCATACTGGATCAGCATGAATGCGTTATAGCCGAGGGAATAGCAGTAATCTGCATCGAAGTTGGACGGGAATGCGCATCTTCCTTCATAGCCGAAGAAGTGATGCTGAGTCTTGAAGGAACCATGATAGGTTCCTGCCTTGCGGCGCTCTTCCAGCTTGTTGGCAACAAGCTCTGCAAACAGCTTCTCGGATTCAATCAGTGAAACCTGAACGTTGCCATGAGGATCGCGTTCCAAAAACAGCTGCTTCTGAATGCCTTCTGGCAGAATCTCGAAGACCTTGAAGGACTTCTCGGTGAGACCCTTGCGGATGAATTCATACTTCTCATTCCAGGAAGGAAGCTCATTGAATGCCTTTGCCTTTTCGCCAGCCAGCAGTTCATTGATCTCAGCAATCAGCGTTCCGAATTCCGGAACGAATTCAACGATACCTTCCGGAATAATGGCAACGCCGAAGTTCATGCCCTTCTCTGCTCTTGTGGCAACAGAGTCTGCGATGTAGTCAGCGATCTGGCTGAGAGACATCTTCTTCGCTGCAACTTCTTCGCCGATGAGGCAGATATTCGGCTGGGTTTCCAGAGCGCACTCCAGAGCGACATGGGAAGCAGATCTGCCCATAACCTTGATGAAGTGCCAGTACTTCTTGGCAGAGTTTGCATCACGCTCGATGTTGCCGATCAGTTCGGAATACGTCTTCGTTGCAGTATCGAAACCGAAGGAGCACTCGATGTCGTCGTTCTTCAGGTCGCCGTCGATAGTCTTCGGGCAGCCGATGACCTGAACACCGCTCTTGTGAGCAGCGAAGTATTCCGCCAGCACTGCGGCGTTCGTATTAGAATCATCACCGCCGATGATGACAACAGCAGTCAGTCCGTGCTTCTTTGCAGTTGCTTCTGCAGCCTTGAACTGCTCTTCTGTTTCAATCTTCGTACGACCGGAACCGATGATATCGAATCCGCCGGTGTTGCGGTATGCATCGATGAAGGCATCATCGAACTCTACATATTCATCATTAACCAGTCCGCTCGGGCCTCCCTTGAAACCAATCAGCACATTGTCACGGCTGGCTGCCTTGAGGGCATCATATAAACCGCTGATGACGTTATGTCCGCCAGGCGCCTGGCCGCCGGACAGAATGACGCCTACGACTTGCTTCTTGGCAGAGGAAGTATTCGCTCCCTTGACGAAGGTGATTTCCTTCTTGCCATACGTATTCGGGAACAGTGCCTTGATCTTTTCCTGGTCTGCAACAGACTGGGTTGCTTCACCCTCCTGTACGCTGATCTCGGAAACGCCATGTCTCAGCATTCCCGGCAGCTTCGGTTCATACTTGAGTCTTTCTTTCTGAAGCGGTGAAATTTCCATATTCTACTCTCCTTTTCTCCATACAGAATCCTATCAGAAAATCTGCCCTGCCGGTGAACTTTTTACTGCAGAACCGCATACAGGTACGGAATCAGAATCAAAGTCCACCCGGCCAGCAGAAGGGCAAGATGCTTCGGCTCCCGATGCACGGCTGCAAATTCGCGGATCAAGGCACTTGGCCAGTAATACGAAGCTGTTCGGGAACCGATGCCGGTGCACTTCAGGCCTTCTTTCTTGCAGATGCGAAGAGCCCGGTATACGTGATAATCGCTTGTGACGACAGCGGTATATTGATCCCCCGGACAGGCATTCAGAATCTTCATCGAATTGCGGATATTCTCCTCGGTATTCGCTGACTTGTCCTCGATGCGGATCATATCTTCGGGAATGCCATTTGCAATTAGGTAGTCCCGCATCGCTGAGGCTTCCGAAACTGCTTCGTCAGGTCCCTGACCGCCGGAAGGAATCATGACCGGCGGCGTCGGATCCTTGCGATACAGTTCAATGGCTTTATCCAGTCTTCCTGCCAGAAGCTTCGATACCTTTCCGCCCGCGAGAAGTCCGCAGCCCAGGATGATGCAGCAATCGAAGTCCTTCCGGATCGGAAGAATGCCCATGAAGCGCGTATAAAACATGAATGATACAAACACCAGCGAAAAATAAATCACTGACAGTCCGATGAAAAGCAGCGACATCTGGACCTTTGAGATGTTTCCGGCAGTACCAGAAGCTCCAGATGAAAGATATGGCAGCAGAATGAACAGAAAGAAACTCAGTTCACCAGTTCCTACGAGAATTCCCATCAGAAGAGACAGAAGATCTGCAAGCCTCCTGCCCTCTTTACGAATCATCGTGACCCCATTGGCAATCAGCATATACGGTACTGCCAGCAGCAGAATCAGAATTCCCGCAGAAATCACTCCGGCCGCAATCTGTTCCGCTGGCCCGAACAGCGCTGCTGCAAACGGCAGCGAGGAAACCATAGCCAGCATCAGATAGATCGTATTGCGGTAGCGGCTGCGGTCTTGATGCATCGAAACTGCGAGCACAGCCCAGAAAATCAGCGGCACGAACGCTGCCGACGCAAGATTTCTGAAGTATTGTTCAATGGTCATCCTGATCTTCTCCGGTTTTCATGATAGCTCATTCCCGGATATTTCTCATTTCTTTTTCGGCGCTTTCGTTTCATAATAGACTGGCATTGCGGAAGGAAATAGAAAATGCTGATAGATCAGATACCAGAAGAACTGAAGACACTTGCAGATCAGTCTGAAAACGATCTGAAAAATATCTACGGACAGATTGATGAGGTATGCATGTACAATTCCGACCGCATTCTTTCTGCCTTTCTCGAGAATCAGGTTGCTTATACTGATTTTGCCGAGATGAACGGCTACGGAAATTACGATACCGGAAGAGACAAGCTGGAAAAGATCTTCGCAACCGTGCTCGGGTGTGAAGATGCACTGGTGCGACCGCAGATCATGAGCGGAACCAATGCGCTCTACCTCGCATTTTCCTCGATGCTGAAATACGGAGACACGATGATCTCGCTGACCGGCACTCCTTATGATTCTCTGCAGGAGATGATCGGATTATGCGGAGACTCGACTCAGTCATTGAAAGCATACGGCGTGAAGTATGAGCAGATCGATCTCGTGAATGATGAATTCAATGAATCTGCAATCATTGAACGTCTGAAGAGCAAAGATGTGAAACTGGCAGAAATCCAGAGGTCCAGAGGCTACTCCCACCGCAAGTCCCTCACGATCGAGAAGATCGGCCATATGATCTCAGAAATCCGCAAAGTCAATCCGGAGGTCATCATCATGGTTGACAACTGCTATGGCGAGCTCGTCGAAAAGCAGGAACCAGGCCATGTCGGAGCGGATCTCGTGGTTGGTTCGCTGATGAAGAATCTCGGTGGCGGCATCGCTTCTACAGGCGGTTACGTTGCCGGAAGAAGCGATCTCATCGAGATGGTCGCTGACCGTCTCACTTCTCCAGGCATCGGAAAGGACCTCGGCGCGGATTTCAATCAGAACAATTCCTTCTTCAAGGGCATCTTCATGGCTCCCAAAGCAGTCAGCAGTGCCTTGAAGACACAGGTCTTTGCGGCTTATATGATGGAGAAGCTCGGGTTCCGCAATGTATCTCCGCGCTATGATGAATTCCGTACCGATATCATTCAGACAGTGGAACTGGGAACCGAGGAGAACCTGGTCAGTTTCACACAGGGAATCCAGGAATCTTCTCCGATTGATTCCTATGTGCATGTGCTGCCCGCTCCGATGCCAGGCTATCCGTTTGATGAAGTCATGGCCTGCGGTGCCTTCACGCAGGGAAGCACAATTGAGCTCAGCGCCGATGCGCCGGTCATTCCTCCTTATACGCTCTATCTGCAAGGCGGCATGACTCCGGAATACGGAAAGCTCTCCATCCTGCTGGCACTTGCGAAAATCAGAAACCGAAAATAAGACAGGAAATCTGAATTCCTGCCTTTTCTTTTTCAGATACTTCCGGCCTGTCCGCCATCAATCCGTATAATCGTATTATTGATGTAATCTGCCTGATCGCTGATCAGGAATTTCACCAGGTGAGCAACTTCCTCAGGCTTGCCATACCGCTTCACGAGAATCTTATCGGTTTCTTCTTTCAGAAATTCTGCATCGTAGCCATCCAGTTCGCTTTCTGTTCCGATGAATCCCGGTGCAATCGCATTGACATGAATTTCCGGTGCATACTGCATGGCCAGATCATGAGTCAGGGAATTGAGGGCTGCCTTTGAGGCATCATAGTCGATGCACATCGGATAATACGTATTCATGCCATTGGTGGAAGAGATATTGAGGATTCTTCCCCAGCCTGCTTCTTTCATATGCAGAGCTGCCCGCTTTGCGCAGAGGAATGCGCCGATGACATTGACATCCATGGTCCGCCGGAATTCTTCGGCTGTCTTCAGATGAAACAGGTTGGAAAGATCCACCGCAGCATTATTGATCAGAACATCCGTTCCGCCGAACTTCTGATCGATCTCTGAGAACATCTGCTCCACCTCATCCTCACTTGAGACATCAGCCTGGATTGCCATGCAGGAAACGCCATAACGGGAAGAAATTTCATTCTGCAGTTCTTTCGCCTCAAGCGAAGAATGCAGGTAATTGATCACAATCTGATACTGCTCTGCCGCAAGCTCCAGGGCAATTGCCCTTCCGATCCCTCTGGCTCCCCCGGTAATGAGTACTGTTTTCTGCTTCATGATAAAAAAGAGCCTGGAACTCAGGCTCTTGAAGAATACTTTCCGTCAGCGGTCGAAACCAGAATCTTCTCGCCCTGCTCCACGAACTGCGGAACCCGGAGCGTCAGACCTGTATCAGTCGTAGCATCCTTGGTCTGTGTGGACGGAGCACCTTTGATTGCCGGAGAGGTTTCTGCAACAGTGAGCTCAACCTTATCAGGCAAAGATACATCCAGCACGCTGCCATCGAAGAACATCAGGGTGACGTTCATTCCTTCGATCAGGAAGTATTTGCTGAAGCCGACCTTCTCTTCACTCAGCTCATAGGTCTCAAACGTTTCCATATCCATGAAGTAGTAGGTATTATCTGCTTCATAGGAATACTGAACCTGCTTGCGCTCGATCTGCGCTGCTTCGAACTTCGTGGAAGCGTTGAAATTGCGCTCCTGCGTGGAACCGGTCTTCAGGTTCTTCATCTTGGTCTTGAGAATTGCCGCACCTTTGCCCGGCTTGACATGCTGGAAATCGAGGACGACCCACGGATCGCCATCAACCATAACTGTTAATCCTGTTTTAAAATCTCCTGCTTCAATTGCCATATCTTTCCACCTTTTTCAAACGCGTCTGAATTATATCAATTCTCGTTTTACAGTTCAATATCCTTCCTTTGTTTCCCTGCATCAGAAAGCGATATATTCCGCCTCAGGGCTCCTGTTTCCTAGAGGACAGATACCAGCAGGAATGAAACCCATCCAGAAAGGTCAGTGCACCAAGAAGCATCTGCGTGACAGCCGGCCAGACATTCAGGTAATCACCTGCAGAAAGGCAGAACATTCCGAACACACCAGCCATCGCCCATTCAGGGCGAATCAGAAACAACACATAAGGAATCACACCGAATACCAGATTCAGCAGGATCGACATCACGATGAACCGTGCTTTTGCCATATCCTCTGCTCCTTGTACAAACAGCATTCCATGGCTCAGATAAAAATACAGAGATACCTCTTCCCCGGACGGCAAGCAGACCGCCAGCCACGATCAGAATCAGTCCAGAAAGGATTCCTGCTTTCCTTGCCAGCTCCTGCGGGTTTCTGCTTTCTGAAAGGCCACTGTTCCTTCCGGATGATCCCAGCGGGCAAGACGATTCTCATCGCCGTTATAGGTTCCTTTCCAATGCAATCTCATGATTGGGTCTCCTCATTTTTCTGTTTCCGTGAAGATCAGCATCCGTCTTCTCAGATGGGGGATCCATTCGCATCTGAACCCGCTCTTCGAAAAGCAGATGCGGATCTCTGATGATTCCATGTATTCAGTTTACTGATACCCGCTATGTAAAGCAAAGCTTATGCAAACTCTCCATCATCCGGAAGAACCTCTTTCCGGCTGGCCTTTTCCGTATGAATCGCAATGGCAAGACTGATCAGTTCCGCAATCAGAAAAGCAATCCAGACACCTTGAGTTCCAAGAAAAGGCACAAGGATCAGAACTGATGCAATCGGCGAAATAAAACCCTGAACAACTGCAACTCTCGCCGCGCTGCGCGGACGGAGCGTGCTTTCCATATAGACATTGCATACCGTTGTAATGCCTGCCGCAATATAACCAGGAGAGACGATCCGGATCCCGGGGATACACATGGCGACGAGCTCTTGTGTCGGGTGATCCAGAAAAATGGAGATCAGCATTTCCGGATGTATTTCTGCATAGATGGTGTATGCAGATGCAGAGAAGGCTGCAGTCAGCAATCCCATCCGGAACAGCCGGTGAATCCGATCATGCTTCTTTGCTCCAAGATTCACGGCAATCACGGGCTGAATTGCATTCGAGACACCGGAAAGCGCACAGACGACGACATTGCCAAGATTAGCAATGACTCCATATACTGCTACTGCTGTTTCTCCGGCAAGATTCAGAAGAACGATATTGATGATCAGAACCAGAAACGACCGTGAAAACTCCCGGATAAAGCTTGAGAAACCTGTTATCACGACTTTCTTCAGATAGGCAGGTGAATATCCGCAGCGGTTCACCTGCAGAGAAGAATCCTTGCGGAACGTCTGCAGAAATTCAATCAGGAACCCGCAGACCAAACCGATGCCAGTTGCTGCAGAAGCACCTGCCAGCCCGAAAGGAAACACCCATACCAGAAGAAAATCCAGACCGATATTCACGCTGGTAGAGACCAGCGTCGCGATTGCCGAAAGCGCAGGCTTGCCATCATTGCGCATATAAACGTTATAAAACGTCTCCAGACAGTAAAAAGGTGCAAAAGCAAACACATAAAACAGATATCTGTATGACTCTTTATAAAATGATGCTCCATCGCAGAGAGCCCAGGTAATCTGCTCTGCAAACACCATTCCCAGAATCATGATCACGAGGGAAATTCCAGCTAACGTCTTAAATGCGGTGCCATAGTATACTCTGGCTTTTTTCCGGTTTCCCGCTCCGATTTCGTGCGAAAAGAGATTGCTGGAGCCATAGGCAAACATATAGCCAAGCGCATAGAGCAGTCCGGTTACCGGAACGGATACATTCAGTGCTGCGATTCCGCCTTCGCCGATCTTCTGACCGACGCAGATCGTATCAACCAGAAAATTCACAGCGATCAGAAATGCCGCGCTGACTGAAGAAATCAGGTAATGGCCAAATACTTTTCTAAGGTCACCGTCCAGAAGATCTTTTTCATTTAATCGTGTATTCAGAATCAGCTACCTCCCAGAAGCCGCAGAAAAGAATTCTTTCTGTCCTGGAAATTTCTCATCAGTTTCCGAGAGAATGCCTTAAGGTCATCAGTTCCGCATGAAAAGAAGCTTCTCCAGACAAAACCATGCATTCACGCATTGATTCTCATATCATTCCTGCAAAGGCATTATACCACAGTTTCGTGTACCCCGTCTTTTTGAGCAGTTTATGTCTATTATAAAGCTTGAGCAGAAATCATGCTTGCATGTTCACGCAGAGCTGCGGAAGAAGCACGGAAAAGCTCCGGAGTTTTGAACCACATATCATCGAAGCTGTTCAATAGTGGCTTAACAGCCACTATTTTTATGTCAACATATTATATTTTCTAGGTGGTGATATGATATAAGGCTCTCGGGAGGACTATCTCATGTACCTGCGTATTACCAACACTCCTAAGGGTCAGTACCTCACGATCTGTGAAAAGTATCGTGGCAAAACAACCGGAAAGAGAAAAGACATTTATGTCAGAAAGATTGGCTATGCCAGTGAATATGCGTCTCAGTATTCTGACCCTATTGCGCACTTCACCGTATGCTTCACAGCGCTTGTTCTGATCCGGCTGCTGCATCTGAAGCTGAAGAAGAAATATCCAGTCGGACAGCTTCTGGAATTGCTCAGGAGATACAGCTGCATTCCGATCAGCGAAAAAGATTATCAGTTCTGCTTCTACAATGAGGTAATCAGAGAATGCGGCAGCGCATTCGATATCAGCCTTGATCGCAAATTCCGGACACAGCAGGAAATGCGCCGGCTGCTGAAATATTAGCGTTCGGCTTCGGAAGATCGCCTATTACATCACACAGACAAAATGGAGAAAGTTGCTTGGTTATGCGGCTTTCTCCATTTTTACCTCAAAACTTGAGATCATCATTTATGCAAATTTTCCCATGCGATTTCTGCAGCTATTCTATCTGCAGATGAACCCGAACGCCGCAAGAACCTCCGGAAGATCTCTGTTCCAGAACTCCCAGCTGTGATCTCCTTCTTCACACCGGAAAGAAACCTGAAGATCGGTATGATGAGCCAGATAATCTGCAAACTTCCGATTCTCTTCATACAGAAAATCAGACTTCCCGCAGGAAAGAAACACCGCCGGCTTCAGAATGTCTGTTCTCCCCTGCAGCTGATCAGCAAGCGCATAGAGATCATTTTCGGACCCATAGTAAGCCTCCTTGCCTCCGAACACCTCATCGAGAGACGACCGGAAATCCGGAACCGGAATCATACCTGCACCTTCTTCCGCCTTTCCATAACAGTCGGTCACCGCTGACAGCGCCGCTATGTGTCCGAATATTTCCGGATGTTTCAGTCCAAGCTTCAATGCACCGTAACCGCCCATGGAAGCACCGGCGATATACTGATCTTCCCGTCTTCCAGAAGCGTGGAAGAATTCATGAACCACGTATGGAACTTCTTCCGCCATATAGTCCTCATACCGGAGTCCATGAACCGCATTGACGCAGAAGCTGCGATGAATGCATGGCATCGCAATGATGACTCCGGCATATTTTGCATACCTCTCCAGTTCCGTCATGCGGATCCAGCTTGTTTCATCTGCCGCATAGCCATGCAGCAGATAGAGCACCGGATACAGATCTTTCCGTTCTCCATCTTTAAAACGGCGATCCGGAAGAAGTACTGTCATCGGCATCTCCATGCCGAGATAATGCGAATAGAACTTCAGATTCACAAGTGTCATAGACTCATCCTCTAACAGAATCAATTCATATTACATCACGCAGAGAGAAGAAACTGATCAGGAATCATTCAATCCGGAATCTTCCCTTGCGCGCAGCCGGATAGACAGCTATAGTAAGTCCTCGGAAAAGAGAACTCAGAATGGAAAGACTTGCTTTCAACCAATCCATACAGATGTCAGAAGCACCGGTCACCGTATTCTTTCTGACCTTGTCCGGCGGCATGCAGGATGCTTATTCCTACTTTGTCCGCGGCAAGGTATTCGCCAATGCCCAGACTGGCAATATAGTGCTGATGAGCCAGCACTTCTTTGCCGGAGACCTTTCTGGCGGATTAAGATACCTGGTTCCTCTGCTTGCATTTTCAGCCGGAATCTTTGCGGCAGAACGAATTCATGCGTCCTTTGCAGGAACAGGAAGAATCCACTGGCGGCAGGTTGTCGTGATTCTGGAAGCAGTCATTCTGCTGCTGGTCGGTCTCTTGCCAGGAAGTATGGATCTGGCTGCGAATGCCCTCACTTCGTTCTGCTGTGCCATGCAGGTAGAAGCCTTCCGGAAAATATCGGGTTATGGGTATGCCAGCACAATGTGCATCGGCAATCTGCGTTCAGGCATGGAAGCCTTATCCATTTATCTGCGCACTCATGAGAACGAGAAGCTGGTCAGATGTCTGCATTATTTCGGAGTGATTGCGGTCTTTGCATTAGGAGCAGGACTCGGAAGCTTTCTATCATCCTCAATGAGTCATGCGATGATCTGGATCTGCAGCGGATTCCTTCTCGTTTCGTTCCTGCTCATGCTGAAAACGGAATCCCTTCAGTGATCATACTCATTCTCCCAGGCCTTCATGGCAAGAAGAACCTGGTCGAATCCTCTTCCTTTTTCGGTCAATGCATACTGAACTGTGACCGGAACAGTCGGGATCACTGTTCGTGAGATAATTCCGTTCTTCTCCAGGTGGCGCAGGGTATCTGTCAGGGACTTCGTGCTGACATTCAGAGCCTTGGACAGATCGCTGAAACGCATCGTTCCGATGTGAAGCTGTTCCAGGACCAGATAGGACCATTTTCCGCTGAATATCTCAGAAACTCTGCGGATGCTGCGGAGGCATACTGCATCATATACTCTGCTGTGATCTGCACTCATCGTTTTCCCTCCAGTGCTTCACTTTCTGAAGCTTCTTTTCTTTTTCTGACAATATATAAAAAAACTGCGTGATTTACATCTGATATGACCTGAGGCAGACTATCAGCATCTGGAGGTATCAATCTATGAATACAGAACTCATGCCTGTCCTGTTCACAGGACATGGATCCCCTATGAACGCAATCGAAAAGAACAGCCGGGCAAGAACCGGCTGGAGAGCCCTCGGAAAAGAACTGAAACGGCCTTCTGTCATCATTGCCATATCTGCCCACTGGGCCGCAAGAAGCACCTTGGTCAGAACCGCTGCTGACAATCCGCAGATCTATGATATGTACGGGTTCCCGGAAGAACTGTATCAGGTAAAGTATGCTCCGGCGGGATCTATTGAATATGCCGAAAAAGTTCTGAACCTGCTCGGGGATATTGCTGAAGCGGACAATTCCTGGGGCATCGATCACGGCGTCTGGTCCGTATTATGCAACCTGTTTCCAGAGGCAGACATTCCGGTTGTCATGGTCAGCATCAATGTTGCTGCTTCTCCCGAAGAGCTTTATGAAACCGGCAGAAAACTGAAGCCGCTGCGGCAGGAAGGTGCTTTGATTCTTGCCAGCGGCAATGTCGTTCACAATCTGTCCATGGTCAGCTGGGATATGAAGAATGGCTATGGCTGGGCGAATCAGTTTGACGAAGCCATCCGGGATCGCATCCTGAGCAAGGACTCGGAAGGTCTGCTGAATTATCAGAATATTCATGGCTGGGAACGAGCTATGCCTACCGCTGAGCATTTCGATCCCCTGCTCGTGGCTGCAGGCGCTGGCGAAGAGGCTTCCTCTGTGAAAGCATGGAATGAATACCGGGAACTCGGATCCATGTCGATGACTTCTTACTTGTGGGAAAACTGATGTGCGGAACCTCCGCACATCTTTTTTCTGTTATGAGATGCTTAGTACAATGATGGTTTCTTCGTTCTTCACCGAATACCTGATTTCCATGCCTGCATAATTCGGCGTGCACACTTCTTCGCTGCCCCGCTTTCCGAAAGGCCGGGGA
>SAMEA3663095__coassemble_1018_pt1 | contig 27591 bp, 27 predicted proteins | sample SAMEA3663095__metabat2_high_PE_014 | metagenome-assembled genome bin SAMEA3663095 (sample SAMEA3663095) | pig gut metagenome | biome: pig gut; feature: pig-associated habitat; material: faeces | place: France | collected 2012
GATCGAGCCATAGAACACAAGACCCGCTATGCCATTCTGCGAGAACAGCACTTCTCCGTATTTCTTCTTCTTGGCATTATTTGCAATATTGATCATCTGCGTGATCATGATCAGCACCGCGCCGATCGCAATCGCCGAGATCAGCAGGAACATCGTATTCGAGTTCGCCATGACATCAAACAGCTTCTCCCGAACATGGAACAGCTTCTGATGAATCGGATTCAGCGCATCTTCATATCCGAACAGCGAACCGAACAGGAATCCGAAGATCGTCGAAGTGATGCCCACTCTGCCGATGACTCCGAACAGCTTGCCCTTCTTCTCGAACGCAAAGCCGATCGCCATCAGCGCCAGGCCCTGGCCCATATCGCCGAACATGATGCCGAACAGGAGGCAGTACGTCAAGGCCATGAAGAACGTCGGATCGAAATCTCCGTACTGCGGCAGGGAATACATCTCTACAAACAGTTCGAATGGCCTTGAAAACCAGTTGTTCTTCAATACCGTAGGGCACTTGCACTGCGGCATCTCCGAAGGCTCCTTGAACCGGAAATCCACCGGCATTCCCGCAAACACCTCCCGGAAGGCCTGCTGCTGATCTGCCTCGATGAATCCGGAGACAATCATCTTGCTGTCAAGCACGGCGACATCCGGATACATCGAGCAGATCATATCTTCCTGATCGCAGTATGCATACACATCATTGATCTTGTCCCGATATTCCTCCATCAGCCGATGCACATCGACAGCCGGAATCTCAATCGGCTCGAAGTACAGATCCTGGAAGATCTTCCTTACTTTCTGTGCATAGGAATCAGACGTCACATACACCATCCAGATATACTGATCCGTGGCATGGCAGCGATGATGCACGAAGCACTCCTGCCCATACATCGACAGCTTCGGAAAGCTGTCCGCCGGCAGTCTGCCGAACCCGAAGTTCAGATATCTGCATGCATGAATTCTTTCGAACCCGCACCTGCTCAGTTCTTTCAGAGCCGCCTCATCATCCGGGGTCAGCAGCACCTCGTTCGAATCCGAATTGATTCCGAACTTGTCCGTGATCTCTGCGATGAATGCCTCGATCTCTTCTTTCGTATATGCCTTTGAAGGCGTGACGTTCTCCTTGATCTCGCAGCCGATGCTGTGAGCCAGATTGCGAATCGTCTGCCGGTAGCCGGAATAAGGATTGTCCTCATTGAGCAGCTGGCCGCCGTTATCTTCCGTCACGATCTGTGACGCGCTGACCGGATGCAGAAGGCCGCAGGTTCTGACCTTCAGCAGCATCTCATCGAGATGATCCCGATCCGTGCAGGCACTGACGAATTTCATTGGTACAATTGCCATTGTGCCGTACTCCTTTCCTAATACACCAGCATCGGTTTGATGTGATCAATGCCGATGCCATATGACACGCCTTCGATGATATTCACCACATTCTGGATCTCGATGCGCGACAGCAGCAGATAGCTCAGCAATACAAGCTTCGGCTCCGTGCTCGTCTCCATGAAATGATAATTCATGTGATAGCGGATCATTCCGGTATAGTGCTCAATGCTCGAAAACTTCACATTCTTCACATACCGGTGGTATTTCTTCTGCAGTTTCTCAATCACTTGATCAGCCGTGCTCGAACTGATCAGATCTTCCATTTCCCGGTCATTGAACAGATTCGTCGTATGCGTGATCAGCGGCCGGATCTGGTCCGCCGGAGCATGGAAGTATTTCTTCAGACGATAGATCAGCGCGATATTATCCAGTTCGATTCTCGCTTTCACGATCGGCATCATGTCGCTTCCGGCTTTTCCGTATCCGGAAACAACCTCCATGACCGTCTCATAGTAATTCAGTCTCAGTTCATGCTCGAGACCGATGTAATTGATCTGAGCCATGTCCTTGGTCTCATACTTCCGCACGATCCGCTCATATCTAGTTCCCTTGAGAACCTTGATCAGATCGCTGAAGTTCGTGACCTCAGGGAGCTTCTTCACATCGAAGGAGAGATAATGTCCGATATAGATCGGCATATCCGCAATCATCGAACTGCGGGCCTCGCTGTCCTTCTGCGTGAACCAGCGGATACTGCTGAGAATCAGATCGATCTCTTCCGTTTCCACTGCTGCATAGATGAATTTACCGTAATCACCCTCGCTGTATCTCAGCAGCTTCTGCAGTCTCCGGTACACATCCATCCGCACCAAGGCCTCCAGCTGTCCCGGATGGACGGCTTTCTCATTGACCCCGGCAAGTGCTTCCGAAAATACCGAATCCCGCTTCAGAGCCCCGGCAATATCTGCCACGCTCTTCTTCTGCATCAGCGCGATATAATCCGGTTCCTTCATGCGCTCCCCGAACATCGCCCTGGCCTTTGCGGCCATTGCCATATCAGAGCTCATTCATCCTCCCCGGACAGTACCCGTTCTACCAGTTCTTTTCTCCACCGGTCTTTATTCTCAGCAAAGGACGAACGCAGTTTCTCCGATTCCCGGGCGAAGTACGCCTTGCTGGCCTCTTCGTCCTTCTGGATCTTCTCGTCCAGTTCCTTTCTGGTCGCTTCCACCTGTGCATTGACTGCTGCCCTGGATTCCTCAGTCAGCTTCTTCTTCTCAGCCTCAATTTCCTGCTTCATGCGGAACCGTTTTTCATGAAGTTCATCAATGCGCTTTCTTGTCTCTTCATCATCATTGATCAGATCCTGAATCGCTTCAATTTCCATACGCTCATCCCTGCTTTTTTATCATAAGCGTACAAATTATATTCCTTTTTCTGTTAAACTCAATTACCCGAATTCGTGATATCTGTGCACAATCTGGCAATTTCCGGGAATTCTTCAGAAGGAAGCGTTTCCATGCTGGAAAAAACTGGATCAAAAGCTCTGCGTTTCATCTCAGAATTCCGATTTTTCTTTACAGACAATTTGCAAACAGAGCACCTATTCTGTGAATCAGGGATATCCGGCTATTCCAATTTCCAGCCTGCTCACACATCGCGATTTTTCCGGAAGAGATGCAGCAGAATTCGACATTGAGCAGGACAAAAAGCGCGATCTTGCGCATGGACATGGGAATCTTAATCTGAAAACCATTCGGCAATCTGCTGAAAACCCGCTGATTTCAGGAATATTCCGTGAGATCAGGCTCGCTGATGAACTTGGAAGCGGCATGAGAAACATCCATCAATATATTGTTTTACAGATGTAAAAAGCGTGATATCGGAATATCACGCTCCTATGGAAAATATGCTATCTCTGCTCAGGCAGCAGTCACACCGGTGACCTTGTAATCCTTGTCTTCAACTGCCTTCTTCAGAACTGCATCATCTACATCCTTGCTCAGTTCCACAACCGCAGTCTTTGCATTGCGGTCTGCCTTTGCAGAAACAACGCCATCCACGCTCTCAAGAGCCTTCTTGACCGTTGCCTCGCAATGCTCGCACATCATGCCTTCTACATTCAAAACCTTCTTCATCGTCCTGTTCTCCTCCTTGTTTTCTTCCAGCCGAACGAATTGATAATCCTGTTCTTCTACTGCTTTCTTCACTTCTGCTTCCGATACCAGCTTCGTTACCTGCATCACCGCAGTTCCTTTCGTATGATCTGCCTTGACGGAAACAACTCCATCCAGGCTTCCGAGTGCTTTCTGAATCCGGTTCTCGCAATGTTCGCACATCATGCCGCCGATCACTGCAGTTTCAGTCATAAGAGGAACAGCTCCCTTTTCTTCTTCAGGCTGTGCTTCTTCCGCTGCTGCCCGGTGCTTCAGCGGACGATCCTTTGATGCATCATGCATGCGGAACAGATTCAGTCTCAGCGCATTCATGCATACTGTGAAGCTCGACAGCGACATCGCCGCTGCACCGATCATCGGATTCATCTTCCAGGAGAATAATCCTGCTGCCAGCGGAATGCAGATCGCATTGTAGAAGAATGCCCAGAACAGATTCTCATGAATATTTCTGAGCGTTGCTCTGCTCAGACGCACGGCTGCCGCCACATCCGTCAGCTTGCTGTTCATCAGCACGATATCAGCCGAATCAATTGCGACATCTGTACCAGCACCGATTGCGATTCCGGTATCCGCTGCAGTTAATGCCGGGGCATCATTGATGCCATCGCCGACCATCGCAACCTTACCGCGCTTCTGCAGCTTGCGGATCACTGCTTCCTTGCCATCCGGCAATACTCCGGCAATGACTCTGTCCACACCTGACTGCCTGCCGATGGCTTGCGCAGTGCGGGCATTGTCACCAGTTAACATGACTACTTCAATTCCCATATTCTGAAGCTGCTTCACGGCTGCCGCAGAATCTTCCTTGATCGTATCAGCTACTGCAATGATACCAGCCAGCCGCCCATCCTGTTCAAAGAACAGCGGCGTCTTTCCTTCATTGGCAAGTGCATCCGATTTCTGCTGCAATTCTTCCGGAATCGATACGAGTGAACTGATGAACTTCCGGCTGCCGCCATGAATGACACTGCCATTCCACTCTGCAGTCAGACCATTGCCAGGAAGTGCCTGGAAGCCCGTGACTTCCTCTGCCTTCATGGAGCGCTTGTCTGCTTCTTTCACGATTGCTCTGGCCAGCGGATGCTCCGACTTCTGCTCCAGAGAATCTGCCAGCAGAAGCAGTTCTTCTTCGCTTCTTTCATATGGAAGCACATCTGTGACTTCCGGCTGACCGCTCGTGATCGTTCCGGTCTTATCGAGGGCAACGATCTGAACCTTGCCAGCCTCTTCGAGTGATTCCGAAGTCTTGAACAGAACTCCGTTCTTCGCACCTAAGCCATTGCCCACCATGATTGCAACCGGCGTTGCCAGTCCTAGTGCGCAAGGGCAGGAAATCACAAGAACGGAAATCCCTCTTGCCAATGCAAAGGCCAATGTCTGACCGGCAATCAGCCAGCCGATCGTCGTGATCATTGCGATCACGATGACCGCCGGAACAAATACACCGGAAACACGGTCGGCAATCTTCGCAATCGGAGCCTTGGTCGCTGCCGCATCGCTGACCATCCTGATGATCTGAGAAAGCGTCGTATCCTCGCCGACTCTCGTTGCCCGGCAGCGGATGAAGCCGCTCTGGTTGATTGTCGCTGCAGAGACCGTATCCCCCTCTGCCTTGTCTGCCGGAATGCTTTCTCCAGTCAGAGCGGATTCATTCACCGCACTGGTTCCTTCTTCAATCACGCCATCGACCGGAATGCTCTCGCCAGGGCGTACTACGAAGATGTCACCCGTCTGAACCTCATCGATTCCGACCGTCTCTTCTTTTCCGTTCCGGATCACATTGGCAGTCTTCGGAGCAAGCTTCATCAGGCTCTTCAATGCATCTGTCGTTCTGCCCTTGGACATTGCTTCCAGCATCTTGCCGACCGTGATCAGCGCCGGAATCATCGCTGCGCTCTCGAAATAGAGCTCATTATGATACATGGGCATCAGATCCATGTTCGATACGCCGTTCGTCACCGCAATCGTCATCTGGTAGAACACCGCCAGCGACCAGCCGAAGCTCACCGAAGAGCCAAGCGCCACCAGCGTATCCATGTTCGGAGCACCCTCAATCAGAGAACGAAACCCGCTCGTGAAGAACTTCCGGTTGATGAACATCACGACCAGCGCCAGCAGCATCTGCGTGAGCGCAAGTCCGAGATGGTTATGCACGAGGAACGAAGGAAGCGGCCAGTTCCACATGTTATGCCCCATCGTGATGTACATCAGCAGCACCAGGAAGATTACGGAATACTTCAGACGCTTCTTAAGCTTCGGCGTTTCCCGGTCTTTCAGCGCATCTTCCTCTGCCGCAAGCCGCTGGCTTGCACTCTGCTTCGCAGCGATTTCTTCACCTTTCTTAGAAGCCCCATAGCCAGCGTTTTCCACCGCCTGGATAATTGCCTCTTCACTGGCAGTTCCTTCGACTCCCATCGAATTCGTCAGAAGGGACACCGAGCACGAAGTCACTCCCGGCACCTTTGAGACTGCTTTCTCTACCCGAGTCTGGCATGCTGCACAGCTCATGCCTGTCACAACAAACTGTTCCATATTGCTGAACCTTGCCTCTTTTCCAATCGCTGATTACTTCATCAGCTTCTGCACTACTTTTACAAATTCATCAATCGAATCTGTCTTCCCTTCTTTCAGATCCTCTGCTACGCATCCCCTGATATGCTCTGCCATCAGCACTTTGTTGAAACTGTTCAGAGCACTGGTCACCGCGGAAACCTGAATCAGGATATCCGGGCAGTAGAGATCGTCTTCTACCATCTTCTCAATGCCGCGGATCTGTCCCTCAGCCCGCTTCAGACGTACCATCAGATCTTTCTTGGTTTCTTCTGATCTCACCGTATGCCTTGCACAGGCCGGGCATGTCTTCTTTTCTTCTTCCATGCTGTCCTCCATATACCCCATCCAGGTATCGCACGATTGTTATATACCCGCCACGGGTATCTGTCAACACTTCTGCAGTCTCTTTTCCGCTGAAAATCGCACGAAAACGAAATTAGTATCATCTAACCAAAATTTCCGCATCATTTTCGCACATTCTGCTTGCAAAGAATTTTTTCTATGGTATTATGTAGTTAGTTATTTTAAGCTAACCTTTAGAAGCAGACGACAGGACCTCAGTTTACACTCCTTCACCTGCACATGTTCTCCTGTACTGAGATCTCACCCCTTCCATATGTCTCTGTTCTCTGATGACGGGCATCTCGCACAATGCCCTGATTGTTTAAAAAGAATTGCAGTTCTTCCCGTCTGCGATTCTTTTTCTTTTCTTCCTTCACGTATATAATGCTTGAGCAAGTCGGAGGGGAAAGTATCTATGTATCTGCTTTATGCATTCGGAATCGGAGCACTGGTTGCCTTTCAGGTCCTGTTCAACGGAAGTCTCGGGAATGCGATCGGTGTCTATAATGAGGCAATGATCGTCCATGCAGTCGGGGTATTCTTCGCATGGCTCTTCCTGAAGGTGTCTCAGAAGAAGCTGGTGCTGGACCGTTCGCTCCCTTTCTGGGCTTATCTTGGCGGATGCGTCGGAGTCCTGACCGTGATCTTCCAGGCATTAGCTTTCGGCAAGATCTCGATGATCAGCATCTCTTCCCTGACCCTTCTCGGGGGAACGCTTGCTTCCCTGTTTCTTGACAGCTTCGGCCTCATGGGCATGGAGAAGCGGCCGTTCAACCGTTCCACGCTGATTGGCTTTGCCTTTGCAATTGCCGGCATTCTGGTCATGATGGACTTCAATGAGAAATCTTCCATGGTTCCGGTCATCCTGTCTCTGACAGCTGGCATTGTCATCGTCATTTCCAGAACGATCAATGCCGTGCTCAGCAATTCCATCGGAGCATTGCAGGGCTCGTTCATCAATCATCTTGCGGGTCTTCCGATCACGATCGTGCTCGCCTTCCTGCTGGACGGACTGGCATCAGCGCCATCCGGTCTCCTCTTCTCTGCTCCGCTCTGGACTTACTTCGGCGGGGCAGTCGGCGTGGTTGCCATTGCCTGCAATAATGTCGTCGTTCCGAAAATCAGCGCCTTCCACTTCACGCTGCTGTCCTTCCTCGGACAGATGGTCACTTCGATTCTGATTGATCTTGCCTTCGGCACTGCTGCCAATGTGCGTTCCGTATATGGCGGCCTTCTGATCGCAGCCGGCATGATTCTGAATATGGTGCTCGGCCAGAAGAAAACTCAAGACTGAATCTGCTTCAGAATCTTCGGAAACAAGCGCATGCATATCGCTGCGCAGATGACTGCAGCAGTGAAGTCCGCAATCGACTCTGCCAGATATACGCCGTTATATGCCGGCGTGATGAAGTGCGGCAGAAAATATGCCAGCGGAATCAGCAGGAATACTTTTCTCAGCAACGCAATGAACAATGAAGTCTTCGGCTGATTCAGCGAGACAAGCAGATTCTGACAAGCACGCTGCAGACCGAAGATGCAGAAGCCGCTCATGAATAACGGCATTGCTTTCTTCACCACCTCAATCAGCTCCGGATCATCCGTGAACAATCCCGCTTCCATCTGCGGGAAGAATACCATCCATATCACCATTGCCAGATTGAACAGAAACGACACCGCAAGAAGGATCCTGAATCCTTCTTTTACTCGTTCCGGTTTGCCATTTCCATAGTTATAGCTCATTACCGGAATGCATCCCTGACCGAACCCCTGCAGAGGAATGCTGATAAACTGCATGCCCGACTGCATGATGGTCAGCGCACTGACATAGATATCTCCGCCATAGCGGGAAAGCTGTCCATTCAGCACAAACCCGATCAGCGCCTCCGTGCTGCCCATGACAAACGGAGAAACCCCGAGAGCAGACATCTCTCTGATCACGCTGGTATCAGGCTTGAACTGCTTCAGGTTCAGCCGTACCGGAACCTCTTTCTTCGTCAGAAACCTCAGCACGATTCCTGCGCTGACTGCCTGCGATACGACCGTTGCAGCAGCCGCCCCGGCAATGCCCATCTCAAATGCAAACATCAGAATCGGATCCAGCACGATATTGATCGCCGCTCCGACGATCACGGAAGTCATCGCAACCCGCGGATATCCCTGGCTGCTGATGAACGGATTCAGCCCGACCGAAACCATCACGAAGAACGTGCCGATCAGATAGATGCTGAGATACTGATGAGCATATGGCAAGGTTCCTTCACTCGCACCGCAGGCCTTCAGAAACGGATCCATGGTGCCATAAAACACTGCCATCAGAACCGCAGAAAAAACAATCAATAGAAACATGCCATTGTTCAGAATGGCCTCAGCTTCGTCTTTCTTTCCTTTTCCTAACGCAATCGAACAGAGCGGTGCACCGCCTCCGCCCGGAATATTGGCAAACGAAGAAACGAGAATGATGATCGTATTGCAGATGCCGACACCAGCCAGCGCAGACGTGCCAACCTCCGGCAGATGTCCGATATAAATCCGGTCCACGATGCTGTAAAGCAGATTCACGAGCTGGGCAGCAACCATCGGCATCGCCATCCTGAACAGCAGCGGAGCCATCTTCTCCGTTCCGAACCCTTCATACTTCTCAGAACTGCTCATGCAAGAATTCCTCCATATCCGGCAAGAATGCCGATCAATGCTCCGATCAGAATCACCGGAATCGGACTGATCTTCTTTTTCCGGATCAGAAATACACTCAATGCAAAGATTCCGGCCGACATCAGAAACGTATTCCACTGCAAAACAGAATCCGGAAAGAATACCGTCTTCCCGACAGAGATCAAGGCAGAACAGATGAGTCCAACGACAGCCGGACGAAGCCCCGCCATGACTCCCTGCACGGCAGAACTTTTCCGGAATGCTTCATAAGACTTTGCGACAAGAAGAATAATCAGAAACGAAGGCGTCACTACCCCGAGCGTTGCGCACACCGCTCCTAATAACCCTCCGGTCACGGTCCCGATATACGTAGACACATTCACTGCAAACGAACCAGGCGTAGACTCGCTGACCGCAATGAAATTGACCAGTTCATTCATGGTCATCCACTGATGTGCAATGACTTCCTGCTCGACCATCGGCAGCATTGCATAGCCGCCTCCGAAAGTAAAGGCACCGATCCTGAAGAACGTCAAGAACAGATCCAGATAGAGATTCATGCCTGATCCTCCTTCTGAACAAGCCTCCTGCATGACAGCCCGATGCACGCCGCACACCCAATCACGATCAGCACATTCAGATCAAACACCGCTACTGCAAGAAACGCAGTCCCCATAACCAGATATTCCATCTTTCCCTTCGGGCAGGCATGATACATCGACAGCAATGCCTGCAATATCAGTGCAAGCACCGCTGCCCGGATTCCGAAGAACGCATAGTTCACTGCCTGAAGCGATTCAAACTGCTTCAGTACAAAGGAAATGACATAGATGATCACAAACGAAGGAAGCACAACTCCTGCCGTTGCCGCAAGACTTCCTCTGATTCCGGCAATCTTATACCCGATGAAAGTTGCGCTGTTGATCGCAATCGGACCAGGTGTGGATTCCGCAATTGCCACAACATCGAGAATATCTTCTTCACTGATCCAGTGATGCTTTGCAACCGCCTCCTGCTTGATCAGCTCGATCATGGCATACCCTCCTCCGAAGGTGAATGCCCCGATCTTGAAGAAGGTTCTGAATAATTCCAGTGTCTGACTGCTTTTCCCCTGTTTCTGCATACCCGACCATTTTAACACCAGTTCTCTTCTGCAAATATCTCATGGCCGTCAGAAATCAGATCAGAGCAAATAATTGTCTCTGAACGGCAGAGTACCAATAGCCTCAGGCATATGAAAAGCCATCATCTGCATTGATCAGATGTATGCTGAACATGAATCATAAATCATCAGATGCCAAGAGAAAAAATCGTATGAACAGCAAAGAGAAGATTGCAGCAATCCAGTATGTCACCAATCATCCAGGCTCTGAGACAGTTTACAGCAAGCTTCCGGATGACATTGGCGCCCTCAGAACCAATTACGGAGATTATATGACTACCGCTCCGATCAGCTGCGATGAAGAACTGAAGCGGATTCCGGAAGCAGGCCACGAACTCTGCATTGCTTTACTGACCATGTTGCTGAGAGAAGATCATTTCTCTGAAGGCTCATGCATGAAAAGATATGAGGACGCCCAGATAGACGTGATCCTGAATCGGATGATTGACCTGCTGAAAGCAGAAAAATAAGAACCCATTACTTAGAATTCTTTCATGATGAAAGCCAGTCCTGTTTACATTGTGGAAGTCTAAAAGAAGTCAGACATTAATCATTGCTTTGCCCACTTAAAATCCTCCTTATACAGCTTCGAGTCAGAGGAATATCAGTCTGCTTCGTAGTATTCGGCCAGCCAGCGGGCAATATCCATCACTCGAATTCCTCCAAGATCCATTTCCTCCTGTTTGGTACGGGCAATCAGAAGTTTCGGATAGGAATCGCGGATCGACAGCAGCGGCTCGACTTCACGTTTTCGCTTTTTTTCATCAGTGATATCATCAGACACCTGTATATACATCGGGGTTCCATCTCTGATCGCCACAAAGTCGATTTTCTTCTGATACAGTTTGCCGACATAAACCTCATAGTCTCGTCGCAGCAGTTCAAGGGCAACAAGGTTTTCGAAGAGATGCCCGCGGTCGGCAAAACGTCCGCCAAGTTCTGCATATCGGAATGAAAGATCAGCCAGGTAATATTTCTGATTCGTTTCCAGGTATGCTTTTCCCTTGATGTCATACCTCTTAAGAGGATAGAAAAGGAAAGAACGTGTAAGGTAAGTTAGATATTTGCCGACTGTTTTATCATTGGCCTGATAAGAGCTGGATGATATCTTGGAGGCAATGTTCCGTACAGAAGTTTCTGATCCGATTGTGTCCATAAGATAATTGACAATCATAAGAATTAGATTCTCATTTTCAATGTTGTACTTCTGCTCAATATCTCTCAATACTGTTGACCGGAGCACTTCCTGAACATAGGTATTTGCATCTTTTTCTTTTCGATAGACATAGGATCCTGACATGCCTCCCTGCTGAAAATAGCGATCAAAAGAACGATCAATATCATCCGATGGAATCATCCGATGGATAATATGTCAGGTACTCGCGAAAAGAAAAGGGAAATACGCTGATCTCAAAGACTCTTCCGCCGAACAGAGTTGCAAGATCGCTGGAGAGAAGGAAGGCATTGGAGCCGGTAATATAAACGTCATACAGCTCCTCGTCATGAATACTATTAATTACATTTTCAAAGCCGTCACACATCTGAATCTCATCAATCAGCAGATAGTTGGTCCTGGCTTTCTGCCATCTGTCCTTAATAGCGTGATACAGTGCATCACCTTCACGCAGGGCTTCATTTTCTTTCAGCCGAAGAGTGACCTACTCGGCTACAAGTAACCGAGCTTCGGAGCATCCGCTCCTCTCTTTTCTCGTGTTGCCAGACTGTCAGGGATGCGCTGCAGATCCACGAAGGATATGCCGTTCCATCACGCTGGAGTTATTCTATGCAGCCTTGCACTTTTGCCTGCATAGTGATTTCGAGCTAACCCCTCCGGCCCGGAGGTTCTGTAATGCCATGTTCAGCAGGTGCAGTAGATCCGTACCGCTTCGGTTTTGATATTCAGTGCCGCGTTTTCATCACGATCATGACGATGCCCGCAGACGGGGCATGTCCAGTCGCGAATGGAAAGATCCCTTGTCTTCTTGTGGAGGCTTCCACATTCATGACACATCTGGGAGCTGGGGAACCACTTGTCAACACGGATCAGCTTTTTGCCTTTCCGCTCCGCTTTGTATGCGAGCATCGCTGTAAAAGCTCCCCATCCCTTGTCGCCAACCGATTTGCCGTAGTTCAGCGACTGTGCCATCGCGCGCATATTCAGATCCTCAATTCCGATGATGTCATACACATTCGTCAGATCATTTGACAGCTTATGCAGAAAGTCAGTCCGCTGATTCTTGGTTTTCGAATACAGCTTTGCGACCTTCCGCCGCTGCTTCTGATAATTGGAAGATCCCTTCTTCATGTGCGACAGCTTTCGCTGCTCTCTGGCTAACCGTGCTTCTGCTTTGCGATACCATTCCGGTTCATCGATATGACGCTGTTCTGAGTCAACATACAGTCCACGCATTGACATATCCAGTCCGATTGCATTGTCAGGATCAATGTCATGCACGACAGGTTCTTTTGCATACTCATAGAGCAGAGAAACATAGTATTTCCCGCTGGGATCGCGGGAAATCGTTGCGCTCTTCAGCACACCGCCTCTCTTGATGGAGCGATGGTTAATGACGCGCACTTCTTCTTCCATCTTTGGAAGAGAAAGATACAGCTTTCCATTTTCCCAATGCACGGACGCATGATTTGTTGTATAGGAATCGTGATGGTCTGCTTTCTTCTTGAACTTCGGATGTCCGCTCTCATGATTGAAGAAGCGATGAAAAGACTGATCCAGATTGATCTGTGCATTCGCAAGTGCCAGGCTGTCAACTTCTTTGAGCCATGGGCAGCAGGACAATCCTTTATACCATGCGGGCGTAAGCTGAAGATTCTCTCTAAAGTTCTGCCACGCATTGATTTTGTCAGCCAGCATGCGATTATAAAGCCAGCGCACTGCACCGAATGTCTTGGCAAAGTATTCTTCCTGTGCAGGCGAAAGAGCCCCCAGACGGAACTTATAAGCAACGCGGTCTATTGTTTTGGAGGTGTGTTTTGTCCTTCTGAGAGACATGGGAATTACCTCTGAACATTTTTCTGCCGGTCAATGTAGCGGCGTACGTTTTCTTCGCTGATAGAGCCAATTGTTTCAACAAAATAAGACCCGTTCCACAACTGACCGTGCCATAAAGACTGTCTCAGCTCCGGATATTCACGAAACAAGCGAAGCCCGGAAACACCTTTCAAGTGCTTGACAATAAATGTAATTGAGAGCTTCGGCGGTGCAGACACAAAACAATGTACATGATCTGCTTCGCCAACTTCGCATTGATCGACAGAAAAGCCGTTTTCTTCGCCGACAGACTTCAGCAATTCTTGCAAAGTGGTCTCAATTTCCGGAGTCAGTACTTTACGACGGTATTTGACACACCAAACAATATGGTAATGGACGTTGTATACACAGGTCCTTGCATGAATGTAGTTATCACTCATACATATAGTATATCACATAGATGAATCCAAGTCTTTATATAGAGCCATTATTTCCAATTGCACATAGTATCAAATATGCCCGATTCATCTCCCATACAAGTAAGGGAGAATTCTCGGATGGATTCTTAAAATGAACCACATTTGCGTGATCTTCCTGTTTCAGAATCTCTGCGTACTGTTCGATCAGCCGGGACTTTCCGCTGCGGCGAATGCCGGTAATGACTTTGATGTCAGGAGTATTCTTGACATCCATCAGCTTATTCATGTACATCGGCCTGTCAATGATTCTCATTCTGTCTCCTTATTTCGCAAATTTTAAAATTTTTATAGTTTGCGAACTCATAGACAGGAACTATAGCTGAATTCTCTCAAATTAGAAAGGCAAATATGTCAGGAAAGATGGACTGATAAGCATCATCTGAAAAGGCCAGAATCCTTCAGAAGCGTCAGCTTTGTTGGATTTGTAATTGCAAGCGATAACTTATTTGAACTTGTCAGGAAATTTTGTAAGTTCTTTTCTCTCCGGCAGCGGGTTCAGCAAAATCATCTGAATCGTTCAGCTGGTACATGAGGAAATCTTGGACATATCGAATCATGCTGTTCATCAGCATTTCTGATCAGCTCTTCTCTCTTCAGGATTCCGAGGCCTGAGCCCATCTCTGTGCCAGCTCCTCTGCAGCAGTATCCAGGTCTTCCTTTCCATATCGGTATTTCGCACATGCTTCCCGGAAAGCCTTGATGACACTATCATTCTCCAATGCAGGGGTCATGAACTCCAAGCTGGAAAGATTCTCAATAATCGCATTGCCTGCCTCAGCAGAATAGCCATCATGAAGCTCTGAATCAGAAAGAGCAGCTCTGGCATCCGCAGAAACCGGAACTCCTTTTTCCATTCCGGTCAGTTTAGCCATGTCCGGATCATTGAGCAGAAAATCAAGGAGCTCCGCTGCTTCTTTCGGATTCTGCGTATCAGAACGAATCGCAAACATCGTAGCCGGCTTCACATACCAGCCGGAATGCTCCATTCCTTCCATTCTGAACGGACTGCCCATCACTACCTGATAGCCATTCTGTTCCAATGCTTTGCAATAGCGATCCGCATCGCTGGCCCAGAAGGCAGCACCAGCAGTCTTTCCATTCGAGAAATCATCTGAATCATTCTCTTCAATCGGCTTGATCACATGCTTTTCAACTAGTTCTTCATAGAACGAAAGAAATGTTTCTGCACAATCCTTTCCGCCGGTATAAGTTCCGTCATCATCAAACGCATGGGTTCCGCTCATCTGCTCATAGTAGGCATTGATGGTCAGAAAGAGATGCTTCTCATTGATATACAGCGGATAGATCCCATCCGGATACATCACTTCTGCTGCTTTCTCCAGATCCTCCCAGGTCTGTGGTACTTCAAGTCCATACTGATCCAGGATATTCTGATTGAAATAGAAGACCACCGCATTATAAGCAGTAGGCAATGCATTCAGATGCCCATTCACCGTGCCACTCTTCTTCTCTTCTTCCGTGAATGCAGAAAGATCGATATAATCGCTCAGTTCATTGAGATCATAGTATCCTGTTCCATCCGGAGAATATTCCTGCAGCCAGTTGTAGTTCACCAGCATCACATCCGGCTCAGTTTCCGACAGCATATAGATCCGATACCGTCTTTCATACCCGGACCACACACTGTACTGACACGTCACAGAAATATCGGGATGTTCCTTCTCAAACAGATCCACCCCCTGCAGCGTATACACATGACGCTCATCATTGCCCCACCAGCCAAGCGAAATCTTCGTGCCGTCATCATACAGGCTGACTGTTTTCCGGGAAGACTGACTCAGATCCGTATAATAAACCCGCAGAATCGTCATGGCCGCAATCACTGCAATGATCAGGACATCAACCCACTTATTCCGCTTTTTCATCTGCAGCCTCCGATTCATCCCTGCCGCGGCCGCTTCTCTTGCCATGATAAAGCAGCACATCAGCCCGTTCGTTCAGTTTCCGGAATGAGGTATCCTCCTCTTCTGCAGTCACGGTTCCGCTGGAAAACGAAACCTTCATATCGCCGGACCGGAACTTTTTCTCTGACAGCTCCTTACGCATATTCTGAAGCCTCTGTTCCATCTTCTGATGAACTTCCGCTTCACTCTCTTCCAGCTCTGCAAAGATGCCGAACTCATCGCCTCCGAGTCTTCCCGTGATGAACAAATTCTCAGAAAAGTTCTTCCGGATCAGTCCTGCAAACTCAATCAGCACTTCATCTCCGGCACTATGTCCATACGTATCATTGATCTGTTTGAACCGATCCAGATCGATGATCGTATAAGAATACACAAACCCCTTCTTCTGATGCGACAGCTTCTCATCTGCCGCCTGTTCGAACTCCGTTTTGTTGTAAAGACCCGTCATCAGATCATGTTCTGCCCTGTCCTGCAGCGTTTCCACAATTCCTGCCGCAGAGAGATTCATCGCCTTTGCCTGTCTGAGTTCAAGCCAGAGAATCAGGATCACCATTGCCAGCACATAGCCAAGAGAATCTCTGCTGGCCGACGCATTCTCACGGGCAATGAAGTCATATGACATCGTGCAGACAATCCGCCACCCATTCTCGCAGGTATTGCTGGTTACTAACAGATCCTTCGTTGTCACCGAGCCATTTGTCACATCACCGAGTGTATTCACCGTCTCTTCGGGCAATTGCTCTCCGATCCGGTCTTCGTCATTGGCATAAAGAATATGATTCTCATTATCTACCAAGGCAACATCCATGCCATTCAGCTCTTCCGGAATGACGAAATACTGCTTCAGTTCCAGCGAATAGAACGAAACCATGATGATCGCTTTGCTGTTGTACCGCTTCAGATAATACAGATGATCCGTATTTCCATTCAGACCGAATACCCAGGCACGATCTCCATTTCCATTCTTCAGAATGGAATCGAAGTCTTCATACATCTGCTTGTCGGAATACATCGCTCTGGTCACTTTGGAAAGCCAGCCGATCCGATCATCGTTGTAATAGACGACGCTGAAGTCCGTGTAATTATCCAGAATGCCGAGATCATTGATCCGGTCCGTCATATCAGAAGTGATCTCCTGCTTCTCATACGGATCCAGATTCTCATCACCCGGATCAAACGAGTAATATTCCTCTTCCGAATAAAGCAGTGAAGCAGCCTTCTCGACCTTCGTCAGATAGGAATTCATGTTCATCTCCAGCTGCTGATTATGCGCCGCAATCAGCTGGGAAGCCGTCTTCTTCAGAAGAACATCAGACTGCCAGTTCAGAATGACCGTAAGAAAAAGAGAAAGAAGCAGAAAAAACACTGTCGACATCAGCAATGTCCTGACCTGTATTTTTCGAAACTTCTCCTCCACGATTCCCTGTACCCCCGAAACAAGAAAAACGAACCTGCAAAAATCCGCCTGAAACAGCGATTACTGAATTGCGGTAACCGACGTACCGCTCAGGCAGTCAACCCACTCAAAGGAACGCCCATTCCAGAGCGAGCTGATGTCCTTCGTATAAGAACCGCTGATCGGATCATATACCGTCGTTTTGCCATTATTATAGCCAGTCGCAACCACCGCATGCGTGCTGCTGCCGTAATAGATATGGCAGGCAACACTCGCACCGCCCTGAAGAGCCGACACGAAGGAATCATAGTCATAGATTCCCCATGCTCCAAGCCCGGCATAAGCAGCGATATCATACCAGCACAGGTCAGTTCCGCCATGACCATAGTAGTTATTGAAGTTTCCGGTCCCATACAGATACCAGCCAAGATCCGTCGGGGAAATATACACGCCATAGCCGGAAAGCAGAATGGAACCAGCCGTAGGAACGCAGCCATTGTCCTTCATCGTTCCGACCCCGATCTGAATATCAGGATTGCTGTATTGTCCATACCAGGTCATGCTGCGAGGCTCTGTCACATAAGAATAGCTTTCTTCCGCAGCGTATGTTTCAGCCGGTGCACCATTCGCATAATAGCTGCAGTAGCCGCCATCCGGATTATTCCAGTCAACTACCCATCCGCAGTCATCACCTTCTGCATTCACCGTGATCACCCCGGAACCTTTATCTAAGACCAGCCAGTCTGCCAGAACGGCTAAAGCCGCAATCAGGAAAAAGCGTAAAACCAAACTCACATTTCTATTCATCTCTACCCCCGCGAAAGATTCCTAGAACTTTCTCGAGTATCATACCTCGTATGCGCTTCCAGGGGAACCAGAATTATCTCCGAAGATCGGAAATTTTCTCGTAGTTACTGCTCAGGCACCGGAATTGCTCCGACTACTTCATGCGGCTGATACAGCTCTTCCAGATACTTCACATCTTCCTTTGCTAAGCTCAGGTCTATGGACTTCACTGCTTCTGCGAAATGCTTCGGGTTCGTTGCTCCGACAATCGGAGAAGCAGCACCTTTTGCAAACAGCCACGCAAGCGAGATTTCAGACATCGATACCCCGTATTTCTCACTCAGATCATGAACTCTCTGAATGATCTGCAGGTCATTGTCTTTTGCGCGGTCATACTTGTTATGAAGCACCTGATCAGTCTGACTTCGTTTCGAACCGGAGTCCCAGCCCATATGCGACAGATGGCCGCCGGCTAATGGGGAATAAGGCGTCAAAGAAACCCCGTACTGCTTCGCAACCGGAATCAGTTCCCGTTCATCTTCCCGGTAAAGGAGGTTGTAATGATTCTGCATCGAAGAGAACATCGTCCAGCCATTCTGTTCCGCCAGGTTCTGAAGATTATGGAACTGATACCCATACATCGCGGAAGCACCGAGTGTTCTTACCTTTCCTGCCTTGACCAGATCGTCTAATGCCTGCATAGTCTCTTCCATCGGCGTTGTGTAATCAAAGCGATGAATGATATAGAGGTCAAGATAATCCGTTCCCAGTCTCGTCAGAGTTCCTTCAATCTCCCGATTGATTGCTTCTCTGGAAAGATGTCCCGGATTGTAATACACCTTCGAAGCAAGCACGACTCTTTCTCTTGGAATTCCGAGATTCTTCAGCGACTTTCCGAGATATTCCTCACTGGTTCCATGCGCATACTGATTGGCCGTATCAAAGAAATTGACGCCGAGATCATATGCATATCCGATCATCTTCTCTGCTTCCGGCTGCTCCAGTGTCCAGAGATGAAAGTCTTCTGAAGGCTTTCCATAAGACATGCAGCCGACACAGATCCTGGATACCTCGATATTCGTTTTTCCGAGCTGCGTATATTTCATAATGATTCACTCCTCACTTCTTCTGCTTCTATCTTCTCTCTTTTTCTGAAGTGGTCGCAACCAGAAAATAGGTGCACTTCTGCCGCATACGGTTTGCTGGCTCGATTGGCAACTTGCTTCCTGATGCAGGCAAGCGCGAAGAATCTGTCTGCTTCTGGAGTTCTTCGCCAGCTGCGGCTGCAGAAAAAAAGACTATTCCATAGCGGAACAGTCTCATCAGGTTTAATCAGAGGTTCTGGTTTCTGCAGCGGGGTCAGAAGCAGGATTGTCCTTAAGCTGACGGCAGATCATGCGGATCATCACAACGGAAATTGCAAACGTGATGATATCGCAGTCTGGCATGGAATACAGAATGCCATCGAGTCCGAACCAGATCGGCAGCAGAATCGGCAGAGTAACACCCAGCACGACTTTACGGATCAGCGACAGCATGGAAGACAGGAATGCCTTGCCAAGTGCCTGCAGATAGATGAACGTGCCTTTGTTGATCGTAGCCAGCGGCAGCAGGCAGAGATACACGCGGAACGCCTTCATGGCAAACTCCCGATAGTATTCCGACTCATTGGCTGCACCGAACAGATTCATGATCTGTCCCGGCAGCAATTCTGCAATCGCCAAGAAGATCAGACCTGCAATCAGCTCTGCCTTCAGCATCATGCCGAACAGCTTCTTCACGCGGTCATTTCTGCCAGCACCGGTATTATAAGCAGCAATCAGTGCACAGCCGGCGGCAGTTCCTACGGCAACCGAGATCACGACCTGGAAATACTTCATGACAATGCCGATGACTGCCATCGGAATCTGCGTATATCCTTCCCGAGAAAAGATCGGATCCAGCAGCGTATAGTTCTGAATCGTGGAGTTCACAGCAGCCATTGCGGCAACCAGAGCAATCTGAGACAGGAAGCTGGTGATGCCAAGGGCCAGCATTCTGCCGGATGCATGCCAGTTCATCACGAAGGATTCCTTCGTCAGCCTCAGAGCCCGCATATGCATCAGATACCAGATCGAAGCCATCATCGTCAGCACCTGTCCGGCAACGGTCGCAGCTGCAGCCCCAGTCATGCCCATATGGAATCCGTAGATCAGGGTCGGATCCAGAATGATATTGGCAATGCAGCCAAGCAGCGTTGCAAACATTGCAAAGCGCGGATTGCCATCTGCACGGATGATCGGATTCATTGCCTGACCGAACACATAGAACGGAATCCCGACGTTGATCCAGAAGAAATACTCCTTGGCAAACGCAAACGTCTGTTCATTGACGGTTCCGCCGAACAGCGTCAGAAGAGCATCCGCAAAGCAGAAATAGACAATCATCAGCACGATGCCGATTGCCGCGGAAAGAATCACGGCATTGCCGACATTCTGTCCTGCTTCCTTGCTCTCTTTGCGACCCAGAGCCATGGAAACCATGATGCAGCAGCCGTCGCCTACCATGACGGCCAGCGCCAGGGCAATGACCGTCAGCGGGAATACGACCGTATTCGCTGCATTGCCATAAGAACCGAGTTCCGGCGCATTTGCAATAAAGATCTGATCGACGATGTTATACAGTGCACCGACCAGCAAAGACACCACGCATGGAACTGCATACTTGCGCATCAGTTTTCCAAGTGGCTGCGTTTCCAGAAAAGTATTCTCATTTTCCATAAAAAAAACCTCCAGGAGTTTTCTGCCAAAGGAGATTTCTGCCAAAGCGTCTCAGAACGCAAGACGTATTATCGCACTTGAAAACCAGAAAATCCAAGCGGAAAATCTCCGGTTTTTCTGCCTGAAACCAGGATTCTGCTGCATGACTCTTTTGATCCTATATAATAGGAACAATCAGAAAAGAGGTCCTCTTTATGTCCCGTATTGTAGTCAAAGTCGGAACCAGCACCCTCACCTATGCTAATGGCAGCCTGAATATCAGGCACATTGAAAAGCTCGTCAAGGTGCTGAGCGATCTGAAGAACGCCGGCAATGAAATCGTCCTGGTCAGCTCTGGTGCAATTGCCATGGGCATCGGCAAGCTCGGGCTGATCCAGCGGCCGAATGACATGGCTGGCAAGCAGGCAGCCGCAGCCGTCGGCCAGTGCGAGCTGATGTATACGTATGACCGCCTGTTTGAAGAATACAACCATATCGTTGCCCAGGTCCTGCTGACGGGCGAAGATCTCCATGAAGCAACCAGACGGAAGAACTTCGAGAACACGATGAATCGTCTGCTGCAGATGTCTGCTCTCCCGGTTCTGAACGAAAATGATACGATGGCAACGGAGGAAATCTCCAGCATCGGCGACAATGATTCGCTGGCTGCGCTCGTTTCGATCACCATTCATGCAGATCTTCTGATTCTGATGTCAGACATTGACGGTCTCTATGACAGCAATCCCCGAACGAATCCTGATGCGAAGCTGATCCCCGTCGTACCGGAGATCACGGAAGAAATCCGCAGTATTGCCGGCGGTGCCGGTACTCCCAACGGCACCGGAGGGATGCTGACAAAGCTTCATGCCGCTGAACTCTGCATGGAACATGGTATTGATATGGTAATCCTGAATGGTGCTTTCCCGGATCTGCTCTATGAAGCAATCAAGCATGGAAATGCCGGCACACGGTTTCCTGGAAAGAAGGCTCTATGACACCAACTGAAGAAATCCTGCAGAATGCCCTCATCGAAAAAGAGAAACCAGTTCCTTCGGAAGCCCAGCTGAACGAAGCATTATTACGTATGGCAGATCGCCTGATCAAAGATCAGGCAGAAATTCTGAAAGCAAATGAAGAAGACGTCGCTGCCTTCGGTGAAAAGCTCGGACCGGTCAAAACAGACCGTCTGAAACTAACCCCGGAAAGGATCAATGATATGGCAGAAGGCCTGCGCCATGTCGCAGGGCTTCCATGTCCCTTCGGAGAAATACTGGAAGAAAGAACACTTGATAACGGCATTTATCTGAAGAAAGTACGAGTCCCGATGGGAGTCGTAGCCGTCATCTATGAATCCCGTCCGAATGTGACCAGTGATTCTGCGGGGCTGTTGCTGAAGAGCGGAAACGTAGCCGTCCTTCGCTCCGGGAAAGAATCCTGGCACACCTCTGATGTCATCATTCATTCCATGCAGAAGGCATTGAAAGAAACCGGAATCTCTGAGAATCGGATTCAGCTGATCCAGGACTGCACGCATGACAGTGCCAGAGCATTGATGAAGGCAGAAGGAAAGATCGATCTTCTGATTCCAAGAGGCGGCAAGAATCTGATCCAGACCTGTGTCAGAGAATCCACGGTACCCGTCATTGAAACCGGAACCGGCATCTGCCATATCTTCGTAGATGAAGACGCCGACCAGGAACAGGCACTGAAGATCATCGAGAACGCAAAATGCAGCCGGCCTTCAGTCTGCAATGCAGAAGAAGTCCTGCTCGTTCATGAAGCAATTGCTTCAGAATTCCTGCCGAAGCTGAAAGAATGTCTTGTCGATCAGCGCAAAGCCCGCAATGAAGTGCCAGTGGAGCTGCGGCTGGATCCGGCAGCAGCCCGGATCATTCCCGGAACGCCAGCCGGACCGGATGACTTCGATACCGAATTCCTGGATTATATTCTTGCAGTCCATCTCGTGAAGGATACGGAAGAAGCCATTGCTCATATCAGCAGACACTCCACCCATCACAGCGAAGCGATTCTGACAAACAATCAGGAACACATGCAGAAATTCCTGGATCAGGTCGACAGTGCCTGCGTCTATGTCAATGCCAGCACCCGCTTCACAGACGGAGGCATCTTCGGCCTGGGATGTGAGATCGGCATCTCAACTCAGAAGCTCCACGCCCGCGGTCCGATGGGACTGAAGGAACTATGTACCTGGAAATATGAACTGATCGGAAACGGACAGATCCGCTAAGGATTCTGTCTCTTTTTCTCTGCCTCTTTCATCATGAAAATCACCGTCCAGATGATGCTCATGCCAAGCGCAATCGCTACTGCAAACTCCGCCATGAAATAAAACTGCTGCGAGGCCAAAGCAGAATCTCCCTGCACCGCCGCAAGCATGCCATAGTACAGATAGGAACCAGGCACCAGTGGCACTGCCGCCGGAATGACGAACAGCGTTGCCGGAACGTGCCGGATCCTGGCAAGAATCTCGGCATAAGCTGCCGCAAAAGCCGAAGCAAGAAGGCAAGGCACGAAGATTCCATTCTTTCCGAGCAGAAGATAGATTGCCCAGGTCAGAAGACCTCCCAGAGCCGCTTCCAGGAGCAGTTCCTTTCTCAGGTGGAACATCGCCGCAAACCCGAGCGAGCCGAAGAACGCCGCTGTCAGCTGAATTGCTGTCTGATTCATCGCTTACCTCCCGGCCGCCATGATTGCAAGCATGAAGCCAGCCGCAATCGCCGCAGCTCTGACAAGACTTTCCGTCAGTCTCAATGTTCCGCTGATGGTATCCCCGACCAGCACATCCCGGATCGAATTAGTCATCGGAATGCCGGGGATCAGCAACATGATATCTCCGATCATGATCAGATCCGCATTCAGAACCGGAAAGATCCTTGAAAGAATGCAGACCAGCAATCCAGTCAGAAAGCTTGCCAGCAGATTGAACGTAACCGCATTAGGACAATGCGGCTCCAGCCCATCCGACAGCCTCTGAACAAAGAGACCCATGAGCCCCGCTGCTAATCCGTCCAGCATGCTGCCTCCGAAGAAGACGGCAAACCCGCCGGCCCCTAAGAAGCTACCTGCATAGCTCCAGTTTCCCTGCTCGGGTTCTGATACGATCTTCTCAATCTTCTCCTGCAGCTCTTGCTGGAACAAGGCTTCCTGCAGAAATCCCGGCTCAGCTGATTCATCTCTTCCAGTCTGCGGAAATCATTTGTTCCGCTGGCCATCACTCTTCTGGTCTCGGTATATTCTTTCTCTCCCGGATCTTCCATCGTCACGACAATACTGCTCGTGATGACGAATACATTCATCTTCACTGCTCCTGATGCCATGCCCATCCGGGTAATCGTATCTTCCACGCGCTTGACTTCTGCCCCGCTCGTCAGCATCATCTCACCGAGATCCAGAACTGCATGCAGAAGCTCTCTGCGCTCCGTTTCCGCTTCTTCCATCATCCCTCGCTGATCCGCTTATCTGCCTGCAGATCCGTCTCTCTGAGCGTTTCAAGTATTTCTCTGTCCGCTTCATGCCCATCTGCTTTCATGGCCAGAAGGACACCGCCCCCTGCAGGCCCCATGAAGGGAGCAATCAGCCGGAGCCCCTCAGAAAGCTTCTCTTCCAGAGGCTTCAGCAGCACCCTTCCGCTATGAAATACCCCGCCAGACCATGAAACCAGAACCGGGTCCTCAAACTTCCCTTTCTTCTTGATTGCACCTGCAATCTCTGATAATTCAGAAGCAGCTTCCTGATAGATTGAAAGGCAAACTGGATCTCTCAGCTCTGCTCCCTGATCAGCGATCCAGGAAAGCGATGCAATCCGCTCTCTTTTTCCCTGCCATTCTTCGATGACTCTTGTCAGCATTTCCTCTGGCTCTTTCAAAGCAAGCTTCTCCATCACCAAGTCAGAAAGAATCGTCTTTTCTTCTCTGCCGTCTGCCTGTTTCGTGAAATGTTCCAGCAATCGGCATGCGATCCAGTACCCGCTGCCCTCATCTCCGCCAAACAGATGATGCCATCCGCCAGCCCGGAACACATGTCCCTCGCAATCAATTCCGATTCCGATGGAACCAGTCCCGGCAATCAGATGTATCCCAGGCTGACCGACCAATGAACCGGCAATCGCATTCTCCGTATCATTTCCGATCATAAGGATCTGAACCGCAATTGCTTCTTTCATCACCTGATTGACATGTGATTTCTCTTCGGGGATATCTCCATACCCGGCAAGCGCCAGGAAACAACTGCTGATTTCTGCACCGTGAATATCTTCTTCTCTGATTCTGTCGACCATCTCTTTCAGCATCTCTGCAGTTTCATAAAGACCATTCACCAGATAATTCGCAGGCGGTCCTTTATGAACAGAAACCAGTCTCCCCGCTTCATCCGTCATCAGAAATGAAGTCTTTGTCCCGCCGCAGTCAATGCCAAGGTAATATTTCTTTTCCATATTCTCTTAGCATTATACCCTGCAGAAACGCTTTCGCTGCCATCGGGCTTTGATTCAGAAACAGAAAAAACCTCTAGGAGACATTTTTCCTGTCCCCTGGAGGCCTCGGTTATTTCTGATAGTTGTCCGGAATATCATTCTCCAGATCCGCTCCATTTGAAGCAATCAGCTTCCGGTAATACCAGAAACTCTTCTTCCTGGAACGCTTTCCTGTGCCATGACCATAATCGTCAGTATCCACATAGATCATGCCATACCGCTTCGTCATCTCTGAAGTTCCCGAGGAAACCAGATCAATCGGTCCCCACCATGCATAGCCGAACACCTTGACTCCATCTTCGATCGCCTCATGAAGCTGCTCCACATGAGCTTTCATGTAATCGATCCGGTAATCATCCAGAATTCTGCCGTCATCCTGTACTTTGTCGACAGCTCCTAACCCATTCTCTGCAATGAAGATCGGCAGGTGATAACGATCATAGATGTGGTTGAGCGTAATGCGGAATCCGATCGGATCAATCGTCCATCCCCATTCTGTTTTCGGGAGGTAAGGATTCTTGATCTCAGATACCAAGGAACCAGAAGGTTCAGGTACTGTCTTTCCCTTATAACGCATGATATAGGTCATGTAATAGCTGATCGTAATGAAGTCGATGCATCCTTCTTTCAGAATTCTGTCGTCTTCCGGTTCCTTCTGAATCACAACATTATTATTCTCAAAGAACCTTCTGATCCAGTAGGGATATTCTCCTTTTGCCTGCACATCTGTGAAGAACCAGTTGAAATGGTCCTCAAACAGAACCTGCAGTTCATCTTCCGGCTTCGGTGTTTCTGCATAATTTTCCAGTCTGCAGAGCATATTGCCGATCTTTGCGTCAGGATCGATCTCATGGCATTTCTTCACTGCAAGCGCAGAGGCAACAAGCTGGTTATGTGCGGTCTGGAACTTCAGCTGCCACTTTCCGACATACGGATTCCCCGTCCCATCATCATGCTCGATGACACCGGAGCATGTAAACGGATTCGTCAGAACATTATTGATCTCATTGAAAGTCAGCCAGTATTTCACTTTTCCGCGATATCTTCTGAAGCATGTCTCTGCAAAGCGGACAAATGCATCGACAGTATGCCTTGAGGCAAAGCCGTTGTACTTCTCTGCTAAAGCAAGAGGAGTATCAAAATGGCATAGCGTAACCAGCGGTGTCATCCCCTGGCACATGCATTCATCAAACACATGGTCATAGAACTGAAGTCCTTCTTCGTTTGGCTGTGCATCATCGCCATTCGGGAAAATACGCGACCAGGAAATCGACATCCGGAAGACATTAAAACCCATGCCTTCTTTTCCCATCAGTGCCAGATCCTGCTTATAAGTATGATAGAAATCAATTCCTCTGCGCTTAGGCATCTCCCAGTTTTCAGGATGCGCCTTCATGTCTTCAATCATTTCTGCAGTTACTGCATTATGCGGAAGACGTGTATCATAAGCCCCTTCAGATGCACGTATTTCCTTGGTAATCAGGCGGGCAAAATCCGAAGTTGCTAGTCCTCTGCCGCCATCGTTATATGCACCTTCGATCTGGTTTGCAGCAGTAGCGCCGCCCCACAGAAATCCTTCCGGAAATGGTTTATTCATTTGCACTTCCTTTCTGCTTTCTCATTCAGCATTCTGAAAATCGGCATCATCTTTCTGGCCATACGCAATTCTGTATTAATCGTCATGACTGTATCCTGGGCATGAGTAAACAAGAGTGAGTACTCGATATTCTCTCCGCTTACCTGAGCCTGGATGGCTTCAGTCTGAGCAACATGAGCTCTGACAATTTCTTTCTCAGCTTCATCCAGCAGCTTTTCAGCCAGGTCAAAGTCCGCTTTTGCCATAGCATCAAGGGCTTCATCTACTTTGCTGCGTCCATCTCCTGCATGCAGGATTACCTGCATGGCAACAGAATTGATATCAATATCCTTCTTTTCTTTTTCCATAAGCTGGAACAATCTTCCTTATGCCCGTGCAGCAGCCTTTGCAGCTTTCTCGGCAGCCCGCTTTTCTTCCTTCTCACACTCTGCCTTATCCGCAGCTTTGAAGAATGGATACCAGATCACTGCTGCAATCACAAAATTCACACAGACCAGCAGGACATTTCTCCAGTCTCCCCCGCTCATGAAGAATGCAGACACCGCATTCGGGGCAAAATTCATATCGAAGTTCACATAGTTGATGGAAGCCCAGCCAAAGCTCATCCACAGATAAGCATTTGCAGGGAGAATCAAGGCAATCAGAACTGTCGGGATAAACATGTATGGATTTCCGACTACTGCACCATACTGAAGCGGTTCATTGATATTGAAAACCGAGGGAACAATCGTTGCTTTGCCAAGAGTGCGGAATTTCTTGGACTTCGCTTTGAGCATGTACAGAGCAAGCGGGAGAGTCGCTCCCTGTCCGCCAATGTGGTGATAGCGTGAGAATCCATACGCATAGATATTCTTCGGCTTGAGGCCCTGAGCAACCAGGTCCATATTTTCAGCAATAGCAGCCTGGGTAATGGAACGCGTTACCGGCGTGAAAACCCAGCCTGAGATACCGAAGAAGTAGAAGATGTTCTGAAG
>SAMEA3663095__coassemble_1083_pt1 | contig 25044 bp, 24 predicted proteins | sample SAMEA3663095__metabat2_high_PE_014 | metagenome-assembled genome bin SAMEA3663095 (sample SAMEA3663095) | pig gut metagenome | biome: pig gut; feature: pig-associated habitat; material: faeces | place: France | collected 2012
GTGCTGTGCTGTCACCGAATCGTTTAGCAGACGAAAGTCTGAGGGCACACAAGCCCTTGGAAGCTCCGTCTATCGTGCATCAGCACTTAGGCGGGGAGGTTCGCGATCGTCTGCTTCCTCCGGTTTCCACAAGAACAGTTGCTTATGCGAAAATGTTCGTCGGAATCCTGGAATCGATCGTCAGCGTCCTGATTGTTCTGCCGATCTCCCTGACCTTCATGGGACCCAGAATCTCGATTCAGATGACTGCAGGTGAGATTCCGCTTCTGATTCTGGTCCTGGTTCTGACAGCAATTGCCTCCGCTGCGCTCGCTCTTCTGGTAGGTACCATTGTGAAGCCTTCTCAGGTTGCTGCAATGTTCCCGGGTTTCCTGATGCCGGTGGTATTCCTTGGCAGCATCTTCTATACCTGGCATCAGCTTTCTCCTCTGCCGGTGATGCAGGTGATCGCGCTGCTGGATCCGCTGACCTGGATCAATGAAGCGATCCGTGAGATCATGACACCGCGGATTCAGAGTCTGCCGCTGGCGCTTACCATTGCAGTCATTATTGTATGGGTTCTCGGCATGGGAACGATTGCCCTGAAGAGATTTCATCAGATGGTCTATCATCACTGATATGATCCAGAGAAAAAACTTCTGATCATTTTTTCTGAAACTGTGAAAGAAATACTGGCAAGAAAGAAAGAATCCTCCGGAACATGATAAAATCATGGAAATGAGAAACAGGAGGGCAGTGCTTATGGAATTCGATCTGAGCAAGCCGCAGTGCTACTGGTTCAAGAAAATCTCAGAGATTCCGCGCGGTTCCCGGAATGAGAAGGCTGTCAGCGACTTTGTCGTGAAGTTTGCAGAAGAACGCAATCTGAAAGTAAAGCAGGATGCGGCATGGAACGTGATAGTTGATAAACCGGGATCCCCGGGACATGAATATGACCCGGTGCTGATTCTGCAGGCACATATGGATATGGTGTGCGAGAAGACTTCAGATTCGGATCATGACTTCGAGAAAGATCCGCTTGATCTGTATGTTGAGAAAGGCTGGCTTCATGCAAGAGGCACCACGCTTGGCGGAGATGATGGCAACGGGGTTGCATACATGCTTGCTGTGCTGGATGATGATACGCTTGTCCATCCGCCGCTGGAATGCATGTTCACGACTGCAGAAGAGATCGGATTGGTCGGAGCACAGAAGCTTGTTCCGGAGGATCTGCATGGCGATCGGCTGATTTCCCTGGATGGCGGCGGAGAGCACGTGACCGGGCTTTCAAGTTCTGGAGCTGCCACGATCCATATGAGTTATGAGATGAAGATGGAGCCTGCTTCAGACCCTGCATATGAACTCTATGTATATGGACTGAAAGGCGGCCATTCCGCAGCGATGATTGATCGGGAACGGGCCAATGCGCTGAAGCTGGCAGCCCGGATTCTCGAGGAAGCAGAGGGAAGAGGAATCTCTCTCCATCTTGTCAGTCTGGATGGCGGCAGAAAAGACAATGCGATCACCAGAGAAAGCAGGATCCTGTTTACTTCTTCTGCTTCATATGCTGAGCTGGAAAGCTCTGTGAAACAGAGCGCGGCAGGAATTCATGAAGAACTGCAGTACAGCGATGAAGGATTTGCGGCAGAACTGAAGCAGAAAGATCCGGTCAGCGAACAGGCGGATGGAGATTCTTCTGCAGAGCTTCTGGATTTCCTGTATCTGATCCCGGATGGATTCCAGCATAAGTCTATGGCGATCCCGGGGCTGACGCTGACGTCTCTGAATCTCGGCATTCTGTATACTGCCGGAAATAAAGCGGAAATGCAGATCCTTGCCAGGAGTGCGATTGACAGTGCTCTGGATCATATGATCGGTCAGGTGAAGAAGCTTTCTCAGTATATGGGAGTTCAGGTTCAGATTCTCGGCCGGTATAAGGGCTGGAACTACAAAGAAGATTCGGATCTCAGAAAGAAGTTTGCCATGGTGCTTGAGAAACATGGTGAGAAGCTGGAATGCCATGCGAGTCATGGCGGTCTGGAATGCGGAATCTTCAGCGGCATGAGACCTGGAATTGATATCATTACGTTCGGACCGATCTGTCTGGATGTCCATTCTCCGGAAGAACGGCTTGATCTTGCATCATTTGATCGGAGCTATGAGATGCTTCGGGAAATGATCACAGCATGTGCAGAACAGGAGAGCAATTGAATGAAAGAAATCAGAACAGCAGATGCACCAGCAGCGATCGGGCCGTATGCCCAGGGTTATGTATCAAAGGGATTTCTGTTTACTTCCGGTCAGATCGGGGTCGATCCTAAGACCGGCGAAGCCCCGGAAGGAATTGAAGCTCAGGCAGAATTCAGCTGCAGAAATGTCGGCGCAGTCCTGAAAGCAGGCGGCAGCGATTATGACAAAGTCATCAAGACGACTTGCTTCCTGGCAGATATGAAAGACTTTGCGGCTTTCAATGAAGTATATGCGAAGTACTTTACCGGGAAACCGGCAAGAAGCTGCGTGGCAGTGAAGACGCTGCCGAAGGGATTGCTCTGTGAGATTGAAGCGGTTGCGGAGGAGTGAATGAAGGAACTTGCAGTACTGAAGGAAGACGATAATTCTTTCGTGGTCGGATTGATTTCCGGAGTAGTTTTCTCAATTCTGTTCATCATGTGTCTGACCATGCCTGAGGAAAGCCGGGACGGAATCCTGCCGGTAGAACTGATCTGCCTCGGGGCTGCAGTCCTCGGCTGGCTCCTGGTTGTATTGCGGCAGCGCTGCCGCATGATCTTCACAGATGAAGGGGTCACTTACATCAGGCTTTTCGGCAAGCCTAAGAACATGAAGTATGAAGAAATCTCTCAGTTCATGTGCATGAAGCAGGGCTTCTTTCTCTACAATCAGGATGGCGATCGCATGCTGGAATTTTCGGCAAGGCTGGAACGTCATCCGGAAGTTGAACAGATCATCAGAAGCTATGGCATTGAGGTGAACCATTCCTCGATCCGTTCCGGCAGGAAAGACCGGGAAGTCAGATAAAGATATTGCTTGAGCAGAAACCTGCACGCAAGGTGATTGCTGATATCCTCATTTAGGAGAGTGACAGACCGGGAAAACCCGGTCTTTTTCATGTGATACCAGGTCTTTCGGGAATAGGAGAACCAGAATATGAAGAATACATTGGCTTAATTAGAGTTGGTGATTTTCTTCTTCACTGTGCCTAATGGAGCACAGTACTTGCAGACAAATGGCTTAGACTGCCTCTAGAGAGGTAGATACCCGCATTTATTCCACTCTGTTCCCATACCAGAAGAAGCTTCTGCCCGATCTGGAGAATTGCATGATCCTGAACATTGCTTCCCGGAGTTACTGCATAAAGATCTGTCCGAAATGCGGCTCAAAGACTTCGAACTAAACCAGAGGCGGCAGAGCCAGCTCCGGAAAGCAGATGCTTGTCTGCCATTCATGCAATCATAGGACCGTGGTCGACTATGGTCATCTCACGTATTACTCTTAGCAGGTCCGTTCGAAATGGGATCAGCTGATCAAGGACACTTTTCAGCAGGTTCCGATCCAGAAGACTGCTGAGAGCCTCGGCATCAGCTCTTATACCGTCTGGAGAATGCGCATGAAGTTTCTCCACGCCCTGGAATCCATTACCAGTGAAACAGTGGTTTCCGATGAAGTAGAGATGGATGGAAAATACCTTCTGAACAGCGATAAAAGCGAAAAGCATCAAATCGCGGGCTTTCCAGTGAACAGATATGTCTGCTTACCGCAGTGCAGAGATAAGGAGATACAGTTCTCAAGGCAGCGAACATGGCAGCTCCGAAATTGGAAGATATCGAGAAAATTCAGAAGAATCTTTCTGGGAACTGCCTTGACTTGGATTGATGGCAAGACTGCATATCAGAGGATCCTGAATCAGAAGAACTGTGAGTTTCGAGCAGCAGGTGATCATAAGCCCTATATCTATCTCTGCAGACCATCTTTGATGAATGGAATCGCGGATACAGAGTAGTGGCAGCAAAGTATATCAACCCAGCATGCTGCACTGCTGGCAACAGTCCTGAATATGCAAGATTGGCTGCTGATGAAGTGCTGCTTGAGGTCAGAACTTTACTCAGCAATGTCCCGGACTTCTTCAGAATCTGTGATATGAAGACTTCGGACCTGTTTGCTTATTAGCCTAGATTGTCAACCTGCAAATTAAGCCAAAAAGAATGCCTGAGAACTCAGACATTCTGAATAGTTACTCTTCGTCTGGTACTGCAGTCAGGAAACACATGTCATTCGGTTCCCCGGATTCTTCATCGAAGAAGTTGTAGAACGTAAAGTTGTACAGGAAGCGCTCCGCACTGTAGACGCCGTAGCCATCCTGGTTGTGGTCAGTTGTATCGTAGGGATCTGCCACAATGATTACATCGTCCTGGGTCGTATCGGTTCCCATGGTATCGTAGCCGATGATGACCTGCCAGTGGCCGCCCCAGTCGTTCCAGCCGACGATGATCGGATGGCCTTGTTTCAGCGTGCCCTGGATATAGTCAAACGTGAATACATCATATACGGTATCCATGCAGTCCAGCGTGGAGTATGTATTGAAGCCGCCGACGCCGTCGAAGATCTCGACCAGCTGAGACATGCTGGTAGCGCCTGGCTCCGTGCCGTTGCTGCGGAAAGCAGCGAGACTTTCTTCGTTATAATCGCCGAGTTTCCCATACCAGTTCATCACCATGAGTGCAGACGAAACGCCGCAGCTCCATTCAGAAGTCTGCTGCTGGGTTTTGAAGTTGTGCAGAATGGTCAGAGTATCCGTGGAGTTCATGTTGTAGAAGTCCAGTGTATTGAAGTACGGACTGTCTTTATGGTCGCCTTGACGCTCTACGCTGTCGGAACCGTCTTCCGGACTCAGATCCACGGTATAAGGAATTTTCATTTCATCGGTGTAATTGCCGTGAGATGCAGAACCAGACGAGGTGCATCCTGCTAACAGAGATGCACAGAGAAGAAGAAAAGAAACCTGTTTTTTCATTTGTTTTCCCCCTTGATTTCCCGGTGTCTGTTTCTGAAGTGATGCGTCTCCTGCCGGGAATGAAAAAGTTATATCAGACAGTTTCGTAAAAGTAAACAATAAGTTTAATAATAATTGATTTCCGGAATTGAAGCAGAATGGAAATCTGAACAAATCTGCAGATGGAATTCAGAAAGACTTCAGACTTCCTAGATAAAATGACTCGTGTTCGGAGGCAGAAAATGAAACGAGTCATATCAGGTATTTCGGCTATGGCACTATTGCTGTGCGGGTGCAGCAGCTCGACGGCCAGCACACATAGCAGTGCTTCTGCACCTGCTTCAGCAGAAACAGAAGCGACTGCTGCAGCTGCCACAGATCTTTCCATGATCGACAACACGAAATGGCAGTACAACAGCGACGATGATGTCTATTATCAGATCGGTATTCAGTATTGTTCTGATCCGGCTGATGCTTCTTATGAGACGCTGGCGATCTTCGTCCCGGGCAGCTATTTTGATACGACAGACAATGGCGACGGTACTTATACCGTGACCGTCAATACGGAAGCAGAAGTGAATGACTATACGGCATCGACCGCACCGATTGTGATGCCGGTGAATACGCCGGGCTATTCTGCACAGGAAGCGCTGACGGAGTATCAGAGTTTCACCGAGTATACGAGCAAGGGTATGGTCTATGTGCATGCCGGATGCAGAGGCAGAGATGCTGGTGCTCCTGCGGGAGTCACGGACATGAAGGCTGCGATCCGGTATCTCAGATATTCTGCCTCGACGATTGCCGGTGATACGGATCAGATTTTCGTATTCGGCATGAGCGGCGGAGGTGCCCAGGGTTCGATTCTCGGTTCTTCCGGAAACAGCGATCTCTATACGCCGTATCTTGAAGCAATCGGCGCGGTCATGGGAGTGAGCGATGCAGTTCAGGGTGTGATGGCATGGTGCCCGATCACGAATCTGGATACTGCGGATGAATCGTATGAATGGATGATGGGTTCTACGCGCAGCGGACTGAGCGATGAAGAAAAGTCGATCAGCGATGTGCTTGCAAATGCTTATGCACAATGGGTCAACAGTGCAGATCTGAAGGACGCGGATGGCAATGTGCTAACTCTGGAGGCATCTGATGATGGCATCTATCAGTCTGGTTCCTATTATAATTATCTGAAGTCAGTCATTGAGGAATCTCTGAATAACTTCCTGAGTGATACGGAATTCCCGTATGACGCATCCTCAAGCAATTCTATGGCTGGCGGTCCGGGCGGAGGCGGCATGCCGGATGGCGAAAAGCCAGATGGAGCACCGGATGGAACAGCACCTGATGCTTCGGCTTCTGCAGATACTTCTTCTTCCTCCAGCAATGATATGGCTAATGCAGAACAGAACGATGGCATCACGCGAGACACCAGCAATTCTTCCGGCCTGTCACTGACTGGTACTTATGAGACTGCTCAGGACTACATTGATGCGCTGAATGCGAATGGAACCTGGGTAACCTATGATACGGCTACGAATACGGCAACCATCACTTCGATTGCTGACTTCGTAAAGGTGATGAAGAATGCTTCCAAAGGACTGGCTGCGTTTGATCAGTTTGATGCAAGCCAGGGTGAGAATACGCTGTTCGGATATGGCGATGGCAATGGCGCACACTTTGATTCGACGCTTGCAGAGATTGTCCGCGGCACTGATTATGCTTCTTCGTTTGAAACGGATCTTGCAAAGACAGACAGTGTCGGCAATATGGTTCAGACCCGTCTGAATATGTATACTCCTCTGTATTACCTGCTTGATTCTTATGATGGATACGGGACTGCAGATGTGGCTTCTTACTGGCGGATCCGCACTGGTCTGAGCCAGTCTGATACTGCTCTTACCACTGAAGCGAATCTGGCTCTTGCACTGCAGCAGTATTCCGGCGTGAAGTCAGTAGACTTCGCAACGGTCTGGGGACTCGGTCATACTACTGCTGAGCGTACCGGAGATTATGTCTCCAACTTCATTGCCTGGGTTGAAGAGTGCACGAAGTAGAGACTGCTTTGGAAATTCGGCACTGGAGAACAATCTCCGGAGCTTTTTTCTGTCTGAATCGGGATGTTAAGAATTTGTTCAGATTCTGAACGGATTTGTGTTAAATGTCTTTGCTATTCTCCTTTGCGGATAAGAGATTCTGTCCTGAGGAGGAGCTTATGGAACTGCAGATGCTGAATGCGATACAGACGCTGAGAGGTCCGGTGCTTGATTTCTGATGCCGCTGATTTCGAATGGTCTGGTGATTTTTCTGATTCTCCCGTTTATTCTGCTATTGCTGAAGAAGACGAGAACAGCGGGAATGGTGATACTGATGGCACTTGCCCTGGATGTCATATGATGCAATGGAATTCTGAAGAAACTGTTTCAGAGAGTGCGGCCTTGTGATGTGAATACAGCAATTGTCCTGCTGGTGCCGCGGCCGACAGATTATTCCTTCCAATCCGGACATGCGTCATTTTCGTTTGCGGCTGTTTTCGTGCTGATGAATTCGGATTCTTTCAGAAAGCTGAGAGTGCCGGCACGGGTGCTTGCATGTCTGATTGCGTTTTTGAGAATGTACCTGTATCTGCATTATCCGGCGGGTATCATTACAGGGATCGTCACCGGTCTGTTCTGCGGATGGGCGGCTTATCGGATTGCGGATCATCTTGCTCATCTGCATATCGATGACTTTCGAAGCGGATTCAGAAGCAAGCATCGTTCCGATGACTTCATAAGGTATTCCGGAAAAGCCGTATTTCGCAAGTGCGGCTTCGGAATGTTCCAGCGAGCGGGTGCAGATTCCATCTGCCTACCAGCCCTGTTCCAGGATCACGGGGTATAAATTAGCCATGGCATGCCGGCAGTTGCCGATCAGAAGTGCTGAATTCATATGATCTCCTTCAGAAAGAACAGCGCTCTGTTCTCAATATTCTATACGGAGCATACGTTCTGCAATCTGATGCGTCTATCTCTTCAGATTCGTCTCTGGTGGATAGAAAAAAAGCTGAGGAACTTTCAGGTAAGAAGGCTCCCCAGTTCTTATCGGATTCTGTCAGTTCAGTTTCTGACCGCAGTTAGGGCAGAAGCTGTCGTCTTCATCAACAACCTCACCGCAGTTCGGACAATGTTTTTCTCCGGAGATCTGCATCGGCTTTCCGCATTTCCGGCAGAATTTCGCATCGGGCTTGTTCAGAGCTCCGCAGCTCGGGCAGGTGACGGAGTCACTGCTGACCGTGCTGTCCGCATCCTTTGCATTCTTTCCGGTAAATGGATTCGAAGTAGTTGTCTCGAGCGGTTCTGCGCCGATATAGCTGTCGAGGAAGCGGAAGATATCATCGAAGAGACCGAACTGACGGACTGCTCCGAGCCCTGCGGTTACCAGCAGCGGGGAGAAGACGATACCGAGTGCCGCAAAGCCTGCTTTCTCAACCCATTTCTCGGCAGCCACCGAGATCCTTAGATTCGCGTCTTCTTCATTGATGCGGATGCTTACTGCAGCGTCCATGCCGACATACTTGGTCCATTCCATGTTGGCATCTCCCTTGCACTGGACGAGATAGCCCTGACGGGTACGCATGATCTGGGTGATCATATGCTTATCCGTATCCAGGTATTTTGCCAGCGCATAGGCCGTATCCTGAGCAGAACGGCCATTTGCCGGATATAGTTTTTCAGTGATGAATCCTCTTGTTTCGATATCAGACATATTCTATGCTTTCCTTTCATTCTTCACTGTAATCATTTTCCGGAAGAATTGGGTAAATCACATCACTTCACAAAATCCATAAGAGTCTGAAGGATGAGAGCCTTTTGATCGAACGATACAGAAATCTGTATGGTTTTGCTATTATATATGGAAAAGAAATACCTGTTTCACCCTGATCTGCCTGGGCTTTTCCAAGCAGATTTCTGCATGCAGGAATCAGATCATTTCAATGCATTAAATAACAAGGTACTTACCTCCATACATGATAAAGGGAATCGACATTCGAAAGGTACTTTTTCTTCAGAAACCTGGGAAACGGAAGGAAAAAATTCACAAGAAGAGAACCGAAAAATCTTAAGGGTTCACAGAAAAAAATTGTATGGTCCGGAATGTAAGCGCTTGCTAAATTATAACTGTTGATGAGGGAAACCTCAGATCACAAGGGAGGAAATAATTGTGAACTCGAAGAAGATTTTCAGTATTCTCACGGCTTCTGCAATGTCTGCAACTCTGCTTGCAGGATGCGGCGGCTCAAGCTCTTCGGCAGCTGCTACTTCAGCTGCTGCTGCATCTTCGGCAGCGACCGCTGCAGCAGCAGAGGCTACAGGAAATGCAGCAAAGCCGCTTGTCTGGTTCAACCGTCAGCCGTCCAACAGCTCGACTGGTGAACTGGATATGACTGCTCTGAACTGGAACAAGGATACCTATTATGTAGGATTCGATGCGAACCAGGGTGCTGAACTCCAGGGACAGATGGTTGCTGATTATATCACTTCTCACGGTGCTGAACTGGATCGCAATGGTGACGGAATCATCGGCTATGTTCTTGCAATCGGCGATATCGGACATAACGATTCCATCGCACGTACCCGCGGCGTCCGCAGCGCCCTCGGCACAGCAGTTGATGATGCAAATGGCGTCAATGCTCAGCCGGTAGGAACCAACGTTGATGGATCTTCCACCAATGTTCAGGATGGCTCCATTGAAATCGACGGAACGACCTATGTCGTACGTGAACTTGCTTCTCAGGAAATGAAGAACTCTGCTGGTGCAACATGGGATGCTGCTACAGCAGGAAACGCAATCGGTACATGGGCTTCTTCCTTCGGCGATCAGATTGATGTCGTTGTTTCCAATAACGATGGCATGGGCATGGCAATGTTCAATGCTTGGTCCAAGGAGAACAATGTTCCGACCTTCGGATATGACGCAAACTCTGATGCTGTTGCCGCAATCGCTGATGGCTATGCAGGAACGATCTCCCAGCATGCTGACGTTCAGGCTTATCTTACGCTCCGTGTTCTGAGAAACTGCCTGGATGGTGTTGATATCAATACCGGTATCTCTGTTGCAGATGATGCTGGCAACGTTCTGACGGAAGGCACCGACTATGAATACAATGCAGACCAGCGTTCCTTCTATGCTCTGAACCTTGCTGTCACTGCTGACAATTATCAGGACTTCCTGGATGCTACTGTTACTTACAAGCCGGTAAGCAATCAGCTCGATGCTGGAACTTCCCCGACGAAGAAAGTATGGCTCGACATCTACAATGCTGCAGATAACTTCCTGAGTGCTACCTATCAGCCGCTGCTGGAAAAGTATGACGATCTGCTGAACCTCGATGTTGAATACATCGGTGGCGATGGCCAGACGGAATCCAATATCACGAACCGTCTCGGAAATCCTGATCAGTATGATGCATTTGCAATCAACATGGTCAAGACGGACAACGCTGCTTCCTACACTTCGCTGCTTCAGTAATTTCTGAATTGAGCTTCTCCTGATGGGCTGCGGGCAATTGTCCCTTGCAGCCCTTCATCTTATGAAATCTGATGCGGAATACGCGGAGGGTTTCACCACTGTATGAGGTGATAGCATGGCTGATGAAACAAAAGACAATATTCTTGAAATAAGGGGAATGTGCAAGAGTTTCGGGCGCAACCGCGTTCTGGATCATATCAACCTGGATGTGAAGCGCGGAACCATCATGGGACTGATGGGAGAAAACGGCGCCGGAAAGTCCACGATGATGAAGTGTCTCTTCGGTGTTTACCAGAAAGACGAGGGAACGATTGTTCTGGATGGCAAGGAAGTCAACTTTGCGGGTCCGAAAGATGCACTGGAAAATGGAATTGCAATGGTACACCAGGAGCTGAATCAGGCTCTTGATCGCACTGTTGTAGATAATCTGTTCCTCGGAAGATATCCGACTGACCGGTTCGGCGTAGTCGATGAAGCACGCATGAAGCGGGAGGCGGCAGAACTGTTCCGCAGTCTGGGCCTGACCGTGAATCTGAGTGCTCCGATGCGGACGATGTCCGTATCGGCAAGACAGATGTGCGAGATTGCCAAGGCAATTTCCTATCATTCCAAGCTGATCGTTCTGGATGAGCCGACGTCTTCGCTGACGGAACCGGAAGTCCGGAAACTGTTCGGAATGATGAGAAAGCTGCGGGATCGCGGCATTTCTCTGATTTATATCTCGCATAAGATGGATGAAGTATTCGAAATCTGCGATGAAGTATCTGTACTCCGTGATGGTCACATGGTCATGACGAAGAAGATTGCAGAGACGGATATGAATGATCTGATCACGGCAATGGTCGGGCGTTCTCTGGATAATCGTTTTCCGCCAGTAGACAATACTCCGAAAGAACCGATTCTCTCGGTTCAGCATCTGTTCACAAAGTACAAGCCATGGCTGAAGGATATTTCGTTCGATGTCAGAGAAGGCGAGATCTTCGGTCTGTATGGTCTGGTCGGAGCTGGAAGAACCGAACTTCTTGAAACGATCTTCGGTGTCCGTACGAGAGCGAGCGGGCGTGTGTACTATAATGGCAAGCTCTGCAACTTCAACAATCCGAAGGAAGCGATGGACAATGGGTTTGCTTTGATCACAGAAGAGCGCAAGGCAAATGGATTGTTCCTCAAGGGAGATCTGACCTTCAATACGACGATTGCCAATCTGGAGCAGTATAAGCATGGATCGGTTGTCCTGTCTGATCCGGATATGAAGAAAGCAACCGCAAAGGAAATCCGGACCATGCATACCAAATGCCTGGGACCGGATGATATGATCGCAAGTCTCTCCGGAGGCAACCAGCAGAAGGTGATCTTCGGAAAGTGGCTGGAACGTGAACCTGACGTATTCATGATGGATGAGCCGACGAGAGGTATCGATGTCGGCGCGAAGTACGAGATCTACGAACTGATCATTCAGATGGCAAAACAGGGAAAGACCATCATTGTGGTATCGTCTGAGATGCCGGAGATTCTCGGAATCACAAACCGGATCGGTGTGATGTCAAACGGACACCTTTCCGGCATCGTCAATACGAAGGAAACAAATCAGGAAGAGCTGCTGAGACTCAGCGCTATGTATCTGTGAGAGAGGGTATAAGAAGATGGAAGACAAGAGACAGATTCTGACCGATAAAGAAGAAGAGGCACTCAAGGCCCCGATTGCAGAAAAAGTCGGCGGAATTCAGGAACAGCTGGATGAACTGAGAAAAGATGGAAGCCTGAAGATTCAGAGCCTCAGCAATAAGCTGTCTTCAGTGAAGAACAGCAGAAACCTCACCTCTGAGGAACGGAAGAAGCAGACTGCAGATCTGGAAAAGCAGCTGGCTGCTGCGAAAGAGGTGGAGCGTGCCAACAGCACGAAAGTCAATGAGCTGGTAAAAGAAGCAGAAGACTATCTGAAGCAGAATTATGACAGCCTGTATTACAGTAAAGTCTGTGCTAGCTGCGATGCTGAAAGCAGCAAAGCTGAGGCTGAATACAATGCAAAGCTTGCTGAGCTGAAGGCCGAGTACGAAAAGACGATTTCCGGCATCACGGACAAGAACGAACTGAAAGATGAGAAGTATGTCTACAAGAACAAGCAGTTCGATGCCAAGCTGACGTATGACAATGTCATGCAGGCAATCAAGGATCGCCGCCATGAGGCATTTACGTATCAGTATCATCTGATTGACAATCTCCGGATGTCGAAGTTCACGACTGCAGAGAAGTGGGCCCAGTCCCGTGAGAACTATAAGTATACCTTCAACCGGAAACAGTTCCTGTTGAAGAACGGACTCTACATCGTCATCGTGCTGATCTTCATCATGCTGGCAATCATCACGCCGATTCTGAAGAACACGCAGCTATTCACGGTGACGAATATCCTGAACATTCTGCAGCAGGCTGCTCCGCGTATGTTCCTGGCGCTCGGCGTTGCCGGACTCATTGTCCTGACTGGTACTGATCTTTCCGTCGGACGTATGGTCGGCATGGGCATGGTCACTGCGACCATCATCATGCATCAGGGCGTCAATACCGGTTCGGTATTCGGACACATCTTCGACTTCACCTCGATTCCTCCGGCTGGACGTGCATGGCTGGCATTGCTGGTATGTGTGATTCTGACGACGATCTTCGCAACGATTGCGGGTTTCTTCTTTGCCCGCTTCAAGATGCATCCGTTTATTTCCACCATGAGCAACATGCTGATCATCTTCGGCCTTGTCACTTATGCGACCAAGGGTGTCTCGTTCGGTGCAATTGATTCCTCGATCCCGGCAATGTTCATTCCGAAGATCAACGGATTTCCGACGATCATCCTGTGGGCAATTGGTGCGATCTGCGTGATCTGGTTCATCTGGAACAAGACGATGTTCGGCAAGAACCTGTTTGCAGTAGGCGGCAATCCTGATGCTGCAGCAGTTTCCGGTATCTCTGTATTCAAGACGATTCTCTGCGCATTCATGCTTGCAGGTGTCATGTACGGCATCGGCGCATGGCTTGAATGCATGCGCATGGTCGGTTCCGGTTCTGCCGCTTATGGCCAGGGCTGGGATATGGACGCAATCGCTGCCTGCGTGGTCGGCGGTGTCTCCTTCACCGGCGGTATCGGAAAGATCTCCGGTGTCGTGGTCGGCGTTCTGATCTTCACCTCACTGACGTATTCCCTGACGATTCTCGGCATTGATACCAACCTGCAGTTCGTATTTGAAGGCATCATCATTCTGACGGCTGTCACGCTGGACTGCCTGAAGTACGTTCAGAAGAAGTAATCATTCCTATTGAATACCCAGAAGAAAAGCCCGAAGCAGGGCTTTTCTTCTGGACTGATCTATTGGAACTGGGAGACATTGTCCGGCGTGATTTTCTGGTAGGGGAGCGTGATGTAATGCGAATCAGCCAGCTCGGGCATTTCTCCGTTTCCGGAAAGCGCAGCCGCAAGCTGGTAGATCGCTGCTGCCTGTCCTTTGTAGTCATTGTAGACCGTTCCGATCAGTGCATGGTTCTGAACAAGTTCGCACCCGACTGAAGTTCCGTCAATTCCGGCGATCAGCGGGCGATCATCCTGAGAAATTCCAGCTGCTTCATATGCATCGACGGCGCCGGCTGCCATATCATCATTGTTGCAGAGGAACAGTTCTGCTTCAGTTCCTTCCTGGATCAGTCTGGCTACTTCCGTCCGTGCTTCCTTGCGGTTCCAGTCACAGATTGAATAGCCGATCTTGTCAATCCGGACGCCGGCATTCTGCAGTGTCGTGACGGAAGATTCGCTGCGGACAATCGCGTCCTGATGTCCTGGTTCTCCTTCCAGGACATAGACCTGGATCTGCCCGTCCCCGTTCCGGTCTGCTTCCGGGTGCTGGCTGAGATAAGCGGCTGCAATCTGTCCCTGCAGCCGGCCGCTTTCTTCCGGATCGCTGCCGACATAATACAGATGTTCCCAGCGGGTGATATCGGATTCTACCGGCTCGCGGTTGAAGAAGATCACCGGAATCTCATTCTTCATTGCCGCATTGATGATTGCAGAAGTGCTTGTGCGGTCAACAAGATTGACGCAGATCACGTTCATCCCGTCATCGATCATGTCCTTGACTTGCTCGTTCTGGGTGAGCTGTGAGTGATCTGCATTGCGGATGGTGTAATGAACTCCATCCGCTTCTGCCAGCTCAGAGAGTTCTTCCGTGATGGAGGCGATGAAGGTATCATCGCCGTCATAGATGGCAATGCCGAGATTCAAGCTCTTCTTCTTTACGGAAGCGGGCGCGCATCCGGAAAGGACCAGAGCCGGAATCAGTGCAATTGTGCTGAAGATCAGTTTCATGGCATCCTTTCTAGCTACTGGCTGATCGGAAACAGCAGCTGCTGATTTTTCTTCGTGAACATGTTTGCCCGGGTGATGATCGAATAATCGATGGCAGTATTCTCCATGGAAGTTCTGGACGAGCAGTAGTCAGAGATCTGCTCGATGGCAGTGAACCCGGCAAGATATTCGTTGGGGACAATCATCTTATCGATGATTTCGGAATCGGTATAGGAAATGCAGGTGGTGGAGATGCCGATTCCATACAGGCCAAAGATCTGATCCGGGTGTCCTTCCCGGTATTCTGCTGCTGCCTCGAGAGAATCGTTGTCCAGGGCAATGATCAGGTCGGCCGGGGTCTCTGCCTGCGCATGGATCAGTGAGACCTGGCTGGTATCCCTGAGAATCCATGCCGGACTGATTTCATGCTTGGCGAGTTCTTCATTCAGACTTGCCAGACGCTCCGTGAGCTCAGAGGAGCTGTTTGCGGAGCAGAGAATTCCGATTTTCAGGTCAGAAGCAGAACTGCGGTAGGACAGGACCAGCTGAGCAAGACTGACGCCTGCTGCTTTTGCACTGAGAGAGATCTGACTCAGTCTTGCACTGGTTTCCAGAGAGCCTCTGGTTCCGAGCAGTACAGTCGGAACGGAAGAATGATCCAGAACCGAGGCAGTCTGATCGGAGAGAAGGGAAACGATGATTCCATCGGGCTTTTCTTCCAGCGCAGAGGCGATCTGGTCTGCTTCATTGTCTTCGGTGGTGCTGATGATGGTCAGTGAGATGCCGTATTCTCTTGCGGCAGCTCGGATGCCGGTCCGGAAGGAGTTCCATCGTTCTTCTGATGCATTGGGCAGGACAACGGTGATCTCACGCTGCGGATTTTCTTTTTCCGGAGCGACTGCGATGTATCCGGATACTGCTGCAGTGACTGCCAGAGCGATGATCAGGAGAATGAATGCGATGCTTCGTGATTGCTTCATACCGTTTCTCCTTCATATCTGGCAAGGTTTTCTTCGGTGGCTTCGATGGCTGGAATATGAATCGTCACTGTTGTGCCGGCATCCAGTTCGCTTCTGACCTTGAGTCCGTAGGCATCTCCGAAGCGCAGGCGCAGACGTTTATCGACATTGATGAGACCGACTCCGGAGCCATGCTTTTCAACCGCCGGGCGTCTGGATTCATTCAGAATCATCTCTACTTCTTCCGGACTCATGCCGTAGCCATTGTCAGAAACTTCCAGATAGATATCGTCCTGTTCTCTCCAGCCATGAATGCGGATCCGGCCATCCTGTTCTGCTTCCTTGATCCCGTGATAGATCGCATTTTCCAGAATCGGCTGAAGCACGAGCTTCACGATCAGACAGGAACCGATCGAATCTTCAATGTCAAACACTGCTTCGAATGACTGCTTGTAGCGGACTCTCTGGATATTCAGATAAGCCTCGGCCTGCTTCAGCTCATTATCGATGCGGATGATCGAATGGCCTCGGTTCAGCGACATGCGGAAGAAGGAAGCCAGCTGCGTGATCATGAATACCGCTTCTTTGTATTTCTCTCCTTCAATCATCCAGACGATGGAATCAAGCGTGTTGTAGAGAAAGTGAGGATTGATCTGCGCCTGGAGGGCATCGAGCTCGCTTTTGCGCTTCTCTTCTTCTTCCCGGCGCATTTCATCCATCAGGCGGTTGATCTGAGCAATATAGGAATGGAGCGTGGTGCCCAGCTCTTCGATTTCCGCAGAGCTGTTCTCATATACTTCAGGTGGAAGATTCGTGACGCCTTCCATATTCGCGATCGTATCATTAAGCCGGATCAGAGGTTCGGAAACCTGCCGGGCAAGAAAGCGGTTGATGAGGACGATGGCAAGAACCGTGAGCGAGATAATCATGATGATCACGCTTCCGGAGGATCGTTCATTGAGATTCAGCGTCGATCCCGGAATCACGCTGACCAGCTTCCAGCCCGTATAGGAAACAGTATTCACATTGACAATCTGCTGAGTATCACCGACCTGTTCAACGTGCACTCCGTCTTCGTAAGTCAGCACTTTCTTCGTATTTTCGGTATACTGACCTGCCTGGATTCTGGACTGGTAGGGGTGATAGATGATTTCTCCATCATCTGCCATCAGATAGATATAGCTGTCAGACAGCTCGGAGTTTGACTCTTCCAGGAGCTGTTCCATGGACTGATAGTCCATATCGATGAGAAGCACGCCCCGCTTCGCTTTTCCATTCTGGGTCATGTCTACGGCAGTTGACAGAGATATGACCCATTTGTAGGAATGCGAAGCAGACTGAAACAGGTTCTGCACATGGGGCTGAGAAAAATGAACATTCTCTACTTTGGCAAGCGCAGAAGTGAACCAGTCCTGTTCTGTGACATCCAGATTGTTCTTCAGAACTGCATTCGGAGCTGTGCAGAGCAGGGTGCCGTCATCGCTGAACAGCGCGATGGAGATGATCTGATTGGAATTTGCGGCATAGAGCAGCTGCATATTAGAACGGATACTCTCTTCCGAAAGATCATTTTTCTTGATGACATCGTAATAGAGCGCGTTTGCGGTATTGCGGATCGTGGAAAGATAGTTTTCGATGTTCAGGGTTTCCTGAAGTGCAGTATTCCGCGTGGATTCCTGCAGCATGTTCCGGGTTCCCCGGTTCATGAGATTCTGAAAGACCATTCCGACGACTGCCATCATCAGAATGGAAACCGCACTGAACGAGATCAGAATGACAGTCCGGAAGCTCCCGGATTTATTCGTCCCGAAGTATCTGGAAAACAGTTTCATACGGATCAGCTTCCTTTATACTTGCTTGGCGGAACTCCGAATTTTCTGCGGAATACATAGGAAAAGTAATTCGGATCGCTGTAGCCGACCTGCGTGGCAACGATATAAGTTTTCTCGTTTTTCGAGACCAGCAGCTCGGCTGCTTTGTTCATCCGGTAGTCAGTCAGAAAGGTACTGAATGGCTGCCCGGTTTCCCGGCGGAAAATCGTGGAGAAATAGGACATCGAGATGCCGAGAAAGGAACAGATGGAATTCAGACTCAGATCAGGCTCGGAATAGTGTTCCTGGACATAGCTCTTTGCTTTCTGGACCAGATTCTCCGTGGAACTCTTCCGCTGCCCGCTGAGCTGTTTCTGCATGCGCAGGCATACTTCATTCATCCAGACGCCGAGTGCTTCCGGATCCCGCTGCTGCAGGTCCAGGGAAGTCGGGTCTTCGCCGAAGGCACTTTCCATCTCCAGGCCGTTGTCTCTGGCAAAGCTGCCGAGCCGGCCGATAAGTTCCATGATGAACAGATGATAGGAAACCACGGAAGAATGAGGCAGGCAGTCAGAAAGAAACTGATGCACCGCGGCAGAAAGATCTTCCGGGTTTTCCAGTTTCATATGCTTGTAGACATTCTGCAGTTCAAGATCTGCAGTCCCGGAAGGAAGTTCTGCCTCCTTCGGGGCAACCTCAGAAATATTGATTGCCTGCTCGCTTCCGTAGACAACCCGGTAGGAAACCGCCTGGCGTCCGCCCGCATAGCTGCTCGGAATCTCCTGAAGGCTGGCGCATGGATGGCCGATGCCGCAGGTGACAGAAGCTCCGACCGCGCTTTTTGCCAGACGGCAGAACCGGTCAAGCTCATCCGTCAGGTCACGGACGTCGCTTTCTTTCTTCAGGGAAGCGATCATGCAGAGATTGTTCAGAAAACTGAAGAAGTGAGGCTCCCAGCGGGAACTGATCTTCTCTTCCGCAAGCTTTCTCACGCTCATGACCATCAGCATGTACTGCATGCCTTCCGGCAGCTTTCCGGAACTTGTATGAAAGAGAGCAGCTGTATAGTAAGGACCAGGCAGGGAGATCTGATAGTCGCTGCAGTATTTCTCCAGTTCTTCTTCCGGGATGCGCCCCTGCACCAGGGAGATGAAGAAGTTCTCCTGCAGGACGGGAAGAGACTGCTGATAGTACTGCTGCAGAATCTTCTGATTCTGCCGTTCTTCGTGTTCCTGATCGAGAGAAGCAGTGATCTTGCGGAAGACAGCAGTCAGATATTCGGAATCAATCGGTTTCAGCAGATATTCCACTGCATTGAGATGAACAGCTTCCTTTGCGTATTCGAATTCATCGAATCCGGAAAGAATGATGATCCGGATATCCGGATACAGCTGCCGCAGCTGCCTTGCAAGCTCCAGACCATCCATGTATGGCATCTTGATATCCGTCATTACGATATCAGGCTGCACCTTTTCTGCAAGCTCCAGTGCCTCCACTCCATTGGATGCTTTTACCGGTTCTTCCAGACCAAGTGCATTCCAGTCAATTTTCTTCTGGATGACTTCGAGCACATCATTCTCGTCATCTGCCAGCATTACTTGATAAGTCATGTCTATCGCCTTCCTGCCTGGTTCAGATACTGATCGCCATGTTCCATGAGCTCCGCGTAGGTTTCATTCAGAACCTGATAGAGCGGATCCGCCAGTTCTCCCATACCGCACGAAGCCGGCAGATCTTTCATGGTTTTCTGAATGTCTTCCGCAATATGGCGGGCCGTGTGTTCTTCACTGACCGGAACCAGTCCGAACCCGGTAGTCCGATAAGCCCGGTCGCCTGCACAGGACCGGATCATCCGGGCAGAAAAGTCCCGCCATTCCGCAATCAGCACCTCATCCGGTGTTTCTCCTTCCCGGATTCCGAAGGATTCCAGAAGGGCATATACTTCCTGGTGTTTCTTTCTGGAAAACGGAGAGTTTCCGGAGTTGACTGCTATGACTTTCAGCATGAGCCATGCGCGCATAAATCCGTCCGGGCGCTGACGCTTTCCGGTTCCGAAGCGCAGATGCAGCACTTCCAGCCTCCGCACGTCTTCCGGATCGCTTATCGCTCTGATCCGCTGATTCAGGGCTTCTTCACGTGCATGAATATCATCGGTTTCAAAATAATGAGCCGGCCATTCTTCAAGGAGATCCTTATCAGGTGTTCTGAACATATGCTTTCTGTCTTTTCTTCTTTATATTTTACATGCAATATGCCAGTTTGTAACGCATGTGGCATACTCTGCAGCAGATCCGTCTCAGTCATATGGAAAAGCTGAATCCGAGGTGCGTGCTATAATCGCAGCAGAAAGGAGAACGGGTTTATGACAGACCGTATTAATATATATTTACTGCTGGAACAGATTCACAATGAAGTATTCCCGAACGAAAGCTTCGGGGTTTATATGAAGAAGATCGACGAACTGATCGGACCGATGGAAAAGCTGGATGATGGAGAGATCGTGACACGTCTTTACCATTATCTGAAGAGTCCATTTCAGAAAGTCGGAATGATCTCTCATTAACAGGAGGTTTTTATGAATGAAGAGCAGATCCGCCAGCGTGAGATCACCAATCTCGGCAATCCGGCAAAGCCTTCCGGAGAAGCCGGGGCAATGATGCTGGAGCGCATGAATCAGAGTCATGATGCAGTGACGAACTGGGGTCTTGATTTCCTGGAGCTGGAGGAACATCTGAATGTGATGGATCTTGGCTGCGGCGGAGGTGCAACCCTGCACCGTCTGTATGATCGCGGGGTGCGTCATCTGACTGGCGTGGATTATTCCGAGGTATCTGTTTCGGAATCGATCCGGAATAATCAGGAGCTTGTTCAGAGCGGCGTGCTGCAGGTGGTGCAGGCCTCCGTGGAGCATCTTCCGTTTGCGGATCATTCTTTCGATATGATCGTAACAGTGGAAAGCTTCTATTTCTGGCCTGATCCGGAAGAGAACCTGAAGGAAGTGCATCGGGTGCTGAAGAAGGGCGGACATCTGCTCGTGATTCTGGATACGTATGAAAACGGAGCGCTTTCAGAAGAAACAAGGGAAAATATCAGACAGTACCATATGACCGTTCCGACCGAGAACGAGTTCATGGAATTGTTCCGCAAAGCGGGATTCGTGGCAACCAGTGCCCATCTGAAACCAGGCACTTCATGGATTGCAGCAGAAGGAATCGCCTGAAATGGAAACAGAGCAGAAACTCCGGGTGCTGGCCAGGATAGCCTCAAAGCTGAATGCGGCAGGAATTGTCTGGGATGTCGGCGCTTCTCTGTTACTCTATCTTCACGGCATTACGGATGAGTTTCATGACATCGATCTCATGGTGAGACAGGAAGATGCGGATGATGCTGCAGAAATCCTGGATCGGCTTGGAACACGCTCAGTTCCGAAAGCGCCAGATCCGAAGTATCATACGAAACGCTTCCTGGAGTATGTGATTGATGGCGTGGATGTGGATGTCATGATTGACATGATCATCGTGAAAGACGGAAACGAATATGACTGCTCTCTGAAACAGGAAGAGATCGATGGTTCTGCGGAGGTGTTCGGTCAGAGGATTCCGCTGCATTCGGTCGCAAAATGGAAAGAATACTACACCCTGATGGGCAGAGATCAGAAGGCCAGCATGATTGAGCAGGCTGACTGCCTCTTGAAGAAACGCGTGGGAAGGAGACAAACGGTCTGAAATCATGCGATCTGCTGTCAGATCGCAACGCTGTGAAGGATGATTCTTCCTTTCTGAAAGCTCTGAAGGTCTTGAAGAAAAGCATACGCAGGGAGAAACCGGAGATTCATACCTAGTGCTTCGATCAGAAACGTACCTGGTGAAAATATCTGAAATATTTTGCTGTGATTTAAATTTCAGATGCTGCAGAGGCTTTTGCGTGCTACCATCAGAACAAAAGAGTTCTGAAAGGGGACACGAAATGGAAAAACGCATAGGGGAAAGGCTAGGGATTGCAGAGAAGCTTGGGTTTCTCTGCTTTTCAATGTCCGATAACATCATCTATTACTTCAAAAGCATCTATTATCTGATCTTTCTGACAAATGTGCTGAATATCCCGATGATGATGGCAGGAATCATGACCGCCGTCGGCACGATCTGGGATGCGGTGAACGATCCGCTGGTCGGGGTGATCACGGCAAACCGGAAATTCAGAACCGGGGAGACGATCCGTCCGTATCTGAAGTATATGTCGCTGCCCTGGGCCATCAGCATGGTGCTGCTGTTCACGGATTTCCATCTGTCGCTGATGCCGACGGTGATCGTCAGCCTGGTGGTGTTCTTTTTCTATGAGCTTGAGAATACCTTTCTCGGCATTCCTTATAATGCGATGGCAAATGTTGCGACAGGAGATGACAGCGAGCGGCGCAGCATCAATGCGTTCCGCTCTCTGGGAGGATGTCTCGGTTCCGGGATCGGAGCAGTCGCGGTAGCACCTCTGGTCAGGATGTTCGGCGGCCTGCAGGGACAAGGCGCAATCATCGGACCTGAGGATGCCGGAGCACTCTTCAAGTCCGCTCTGCTGATGGGCGTCATCTGCATGGCTGGCTGTCTGATTCATTATTTCACCTGCCGCGAACGCGTTCATGCGGCAGCCGGGGATGCCGAGGAGAAGGTGACTTTCCGCTCAGCCTATCGCATGCTGTTTCACTGCCAGAGCTGGGTAGCCAACATGTTCTATATCATCGCATATTCCGTGGTCAATCTGCTGCTCATGAACATGATCAATTACTATGCGTCCTATGTGCTCGGAGAGTCTGCGGCAGCGACTCCGATTCTTGCAGTCTATCTGCTGACTTCCGTGATTTTCTCGATTCTGACCCCGGCGATTGACCGAAAACTTGGAAGGAAGAAGACCATGATTGCAGGTGCTCTCGTGCAGATCATTGCCAAGATTCCGTTTATCCTGAATCCGTATTCCATCGTGAACGTCTATATCAATGCGATCGGCGTCGGAATCGGTGCGACCATCACGTTCATCATGTTCAATACGAACCGGAATAATATTTCCGATCTCATCGAAGCTGAGAATGGCAGACGGCTGGATACGATGATCTCGACCGGAGATGGGCTCGCGGCAAAGCTTGCCCAGGCCCTGGCGGCCCAGCTGATGACATTCTCCCTGGCGAAAGCCGGGTTTGAACAGACGCTGAAGCTGAACCAGAATCCAGCCGTGATCCACACGATCAATGCGCTGCTCGGCTGGGTGCCGGCAGCGGTAGCGGTGCTGATGCTGGTAGCGATCCGCTATATCCGGATTGACTGCGAGATGAAGCAGGCTGTTTCCGGACAGGAAGGAGAAAAGAGATGAATCCGCATGTGATGCTGAAAGACCCGGATCAGATCCGGGCAGTGGAATCACTGAGAAGACTTGATCAGAATGGCTATCTCTATGCCATGGACTGCAGGTTTGATTATCTGAAGGCAGCAGGACAGCTCGTGCAATTCTTCGATGCGGGATGTTCTTCCTTCGTCCAGAGGAATTCTGAGAATGAGATGGTTCTGTACCGGAACTATGATTACGGTCATCATCTGCACAATGACCAGCGCAATCCGGTTACCGGAATCAACTGCGTCATACATGCTCAGAGTCCGTCTGCCCGCTATGAGTCAATCGGTACAGCAGATGCGTTCTGGACGGATCCGCGCCATGCTGGAATGGTGGCCGGAAAGGCAGACGACGGAGTGACGGACATTTCTGCCTTTGCGATGCTGCCTCTGGTATGCATGGATGGGATGAATGAAGCTGGTCTCTGCGTAAGCATCATGGCGCTGTGCGTGGAGTCGGACTGGCAGGAAACGGATTATGAGAAAGCCGTTCTGCAGGCAGAAGCGAATAGGGAAGTGAAAAAGTATGTTGTGCTCCTGCAGAAGCCAGGCGAACTTCCGGATCGCTTTGACAAGTGGTCTTATCCGGGATGCCTGGCACTGAATGAAGCGGATCATAAAGCATGGCGGGCTGAGATGCCGGTTCATGAGCAGAAGAACCAGGGTCGGCCGACTCTATACCATCCGATTCTGATGAGGCAGATGCTTGATCTCTGTGCGGATACGAAGGAAGCATCTGCACTTGCTTCTTCTGTCAATGTGAAGGCAGCGGTTCCTGGTTCGGATTATCATATTCTGATTGCGGATGCGTCCGGAAACAGCGTAATGCTGGAATGGGAAGGTGATGAGATGAAAGTGCTGCCGGCAAAGTGCGGAACAAACTACCGTCTGAATGGAACGGATCCTTTCCGCGGCACAGATCGGCGCTATGAATGTATCCAGGCAGGCCTGGAGCGCTTTTCGTCCAGGATGCCGGAGAAATACGGGCTTGATCTGCTGCGGCTGGTATGCCAGGAGCCTGGCAATGGAGCTGACCGGGGCAAGACGCAGTATTCGTGCATCTATCATCTGGAGCAGAAGACGATGCAGATATTCTCATTCGGAGATTATTCCCATAGCTGGACATTTTCTCTGCATGGAGAATTGCTGAGGGAGGAGTAGGAACAGGACATGGAACGGATCTATACGATGAAGCTTTCCAGCGTCTATCCGCTGCTGGTCCGCAAAGCAGAACGGAAGGGAAGGACGGAAGCAGAAGTACAGGAACTGATTTTCTGGCTCATGGGCTATGATGCAGATTCTCTCAAGAAGGTGCTTGAAGAAGATCCGGATTATCAGACGTTCTTCCATGAAGCACCTGCCTGGAATCCTGCTTCGGAAAATATTACCGGAAAGATCTGCGGTGTCCGGATCGAGACGATCAGCGATCCTCTGATGCGGAAGATCAGATGCCTGGACAAGCTGGTGGATGAACTAGCAGCAGGCAGGCCGGTAGCGAAGATCCTGAACCGCTCCTGATAGCCCTGACGGCTTGAAACAGAACGGGCAGATCATTAGAATGAGGATAGGTGAAGTACTGCCATCCATTTGATCATTTGCTGAAAAAGAAGGAGGATCAGGACAATGGAAATGAAGTTCTATCGCTGTGCGCATTGCGGAAAGATGATTGCAGTCGTGAAGGAAACCGGCGTTCCGGTATACTGCTGCGGAGAACCAATGCAGGAGGTTGTTCCGAATACCGTGGATGCGGCTGCGGAGAAACATGTGCCGGTTTATGAAGTCAGCGGGAATACGGTACATGTGAAAGTTGGTTCAGTGGCACATCCGATGCTGCCGGAACATTACATCGAGTGGATTGCGCTGCAGACGAAACAGGGAAATCAGCGCAAGCAGCTGAAACCAGGAGATGCACCGGAAGCGTGCTTTGCAATCTGCGACGGTGATGAAGTAGAAGCCGTCTATGAATACTGCAATCTGCACGGGCTCTGGAAGGGCTGAGAGAAGAAAGCAGGCTTGATGCCTGCTTTTCTGTTCGTCCTAGTGGACTGGTGAGCACAAAGATAAACAGTTGACTAGCTATGGGTGT
>SAMEA3663095__coassemble_1147_pt1 | contig 22072 bp, 19 predicted proteins | sample SAMEA3663095__metabat2_high_PE_014 | metagenome-assembled genome bin SAMEA3663095 (sample SAMEA3663095) | pig gut metagenome | biome: pig gut; feature: pig-associated habitat; material: faeces | place: France | collected 2012
ATGGAAGCGGTGAGAATTTACATCCAGGAACAGGAAAGCGTGATAGCGAAGGCTATCGGCGTCATGCGGGCAGAAGAAAGGCGGCTAACCCCGCCTAAACAGCTTATGCTGCTACAGACGGGGAATGCGCCGCCACTAATTCAAAATGATACTTGACGATGCCGAGATCTGTTTTCGTATAGAAGCCAAGTCCTGCTTTTGCATGAACATGGTCGCCATGCCGCTCCAGATAGTACTTCTGCTGATTGATCGCAATCGGCGCTAAGAGAGCCGCCTTGATGCCATTCAGGTACCAGTCCGGATCGCCCTCTTTCCAATCGCTGATGTCTGTGAGCTTCTTCTGCTTATGCGCAGTTCCCTGGATCTTTCCATAACCCAGTGCAATGACCATATACCGCTTTTCTCCGGTTCTGATGTCGCCCTCTGCCTTGCCTTTCCGGTAAGTCATCGCAACCCAGCAGAAATTGATACCAAGCTGCTGTGCCTTCAGAACAAGTCTTTCTCCATAGTACCCGATCTCCTCGTCTTTGCCGCTCGGGCCCGCCAGCACGAAGTAATTCCGGCAGCCGCTGAAGCTTCCGTAATGAGGCTTGCCTGCGTCAAACGCTTCCGGTTCATCGGTGACCAGCTGAATATGCAGCCCGCTTTCCAGATTGACCTGTTCTGTTTCCTGCTTCAGTTCTTTTACTGCCTCTTCTGCCAGGGGCTGATCCGTAAATGCTCTGACCGCATGTCTTGTTTCCATTGCCTGCTTGAGATCCATAGTCTATTTCCTCCTGCTCCAGGAAAAATGTCTTCTGCGACTGTTCTGTATCGTGTGTCATCAGCACTGCATCACAATGCGGATCCAGTGCGTATTCTCTTAATTTCTTCAGAGTTTCTGCTTCTTCTTTTCGATTCCACTCTGTTCCCGGCAGCACCTGTCTTTCAGAAGAAGCCCGCCCGTAGCCTGCATCTCCGGCAATCAGCACATAATGATCCGGCTTGCCGATCCGGAAGGCTGTCATGCCAGCGGAATGTCCATGCATCGGAATTGTGGTCAGCGTTCCATCCTGAAAAAAGTCATATTCCTGATCCGGGAAGGTCTCCATACGCACATTCTTCCATAACCGCTTCAGATACCTCGGATTCCGCTTCTGCGCCGCCTTCCATTCTGCCTGGCTGCACATGACATGTCCTGCATTGCGCACCTCATCGATCCCGCCGGCATGATCAATATCCAGATGCGCCAGCGGACAGTAATCCAGGTTATCCGTACTGAATCCATACAAAGCCAGCTGATCGATGATTCCTTCGCCATCCGGCAGTAATCCCGATGATGCAAAGTAATTTAAGAAGCCTTCATAAGCCCTTGCATCTTGACGGATGGCATTGTCCCAGCCCGTGTCGATCAGAATCTTTCCCTGCAGATGTTCATCAGATAAGCTCTCACCGGCACCGAACACTGATGTGTCTTTCCGCGGAACAGACCCGTGAAAGCAAGCGGATTGCGGGAACGATCTGAAAACGGCAATGCCTCATCAACTATCGTGCTTCCGCACGCAAGCACATGAACCTTAATCATTACCACTCCGATCCGACAGCTCGCTCATGATCTGCTGCGCATGTTTCAGCATGCCGATGAGCTGATTCATCGCTTCTGCATCCGCGTCAGAATAGTAGTAATTATTCGTTCCTTCTCTGCGCACCCGGATGATGCCCGCATCTTTCAGTATCTGAAGATGATGCGAGACTGCCGGCCGCGAGAGAGAAGTCTTCGCAGCGATGTCATTGACCCGCATGCCGCTTTCCATCATCACCAGGATCAGATGCTGCCGCATCTCATCGCCCAATACTGTCAGAAGCTCCGCTGACTTTCTGATCTCTTCAGAGAGTTTCCTGATCTCGCCCGGAGCTGTCATAGATTCACCTCATCTGTTTAAGTACATGGGCCCATTATGCCATGTTCTTTTTCCGATCATTCAATGGGAAAGAAAATCGAGATGAATGAAAAAGCCTTCCAGCAGGTATCCGGAAGGCTGATTTAGGATTCTCAATTCCGGGAAGTATTCTCCGGTTTTGCGATCACTGCTCTTAGACTCGAATACATCGTCGTTTCCACGGTCGCATTGAAGCGGACCTTCTGTCCCTGTCTGGTACGGATGCCCGCAAAGCAGGCCGTGATCTTCCTGCGCACTGTATCTGCAGAATCCGGATTGATCAGCTGAGACAGAATCATGAAACTGCCATTTCCGGAACGAAGCAGCACATTGTTTCTGCCGCAGGTTTCTGCCAGATTCTCTCCCGCAGTCCTGAGCAGTGCTTCTGTTTCTTCCGGTCCGAACTTCTTCTTCAGTTCAGAGAGATTTTCAATCTTCACCAAGATCATCGCAAAATCGATGCCGCGTTTCTGACTTGCCTCGATATACCTAGAAATCGATGGCTTTTCCTGAGAACCGCTGGCAGCAGAATTCAGAAGTCCGTGCTTCTTCTCTTCTTCCGTCAGATCGATGAACCACCCGGTGAGGCCGCTGATCTCTCCATCCTGGACAATCGGTCCCTTGGTGCAGGCAATCTCATGTTCTTCCCCCTGCACGATGCAGGTGCCTGGCACGTCATGAACGCTGACCCCATCACGGATCACCCGGATCTCATCATTCCGGTACGGATCCGGATCGGTATGCCAGCCGAGATCCTCATCTGTCTTGCCAAGCACTTCATCCACGCTCTTCATGCCATAGAAATTCAGAAATGCCTGATTGACGCCGAGGAACCTCCGGTCGCGGTCTTTCCAGAACGTTCCGACCGGCAGCAGCTTCAGCAGGCTGTTCAGAATGGAATCCGTTGCAATCGGAAGCGTGCGCTCCGCAGATTGTGTTTCTGCACGCAGAGAAGAAGCTTCTTCGGCAGTGATCGCCTTCGGCATTCCGGAGCTTACTGGTGCCATCATCAATGCAGAAAGAATGATCTGATGTCCTGGTGCGAGGACCGGAATCTGGAACGCATAAGACTCTCCGATTCCATTCCGGGTTTCCCCATGGAAGTCCAGAATCCGGCACGGATTTCTCCCATCGGAAAGATCAGCCTCAACATTCTCCCAGAGATAATAATTTTCAAACCTCTGCCTGTCTTCCATGGATACATAAGCTTCTGCATATGCCCTGACTGCATCAGAGAGGTTTCCTTCCTGAGTGATATTATTCAGATTTCCTGCGGTCTGATGGATCGTCTTCACCCTGCCGCTTTCATAATCAAGCAGATCAATCCGATCAAACATGGCGACAATCGATCTCAGCGCCTTATCCTGCTCTTCCTGCCTGCCTGAATTTGCAAAACCGCTGAGGTTCAGCGAAGCCACCAGAACCGTCATCGCACCTGATTCCTGATTGACTGCCACCAGCCGAAGCCGATGCGTGCAGTATTCGCCATTGATGACCGTATCGAACTTCACCGGCTTTCCGCTTCTTCTCGCAAGATCTGCCGCCCGCCGATACTGATCGCCGATACCGGCATAATTCTGATTCAGCAGTCCTTCAGCCGTGCCAGCATCTCCAGCTTCCAGGGAATGGAGATAATCATTGAACGAACGGTTGCAGGCAAGACACTTGATGTGATCCGTTCTGATCTCAAACAGGCCTCTCGGAATCGCATAATACCAGCCATCTCCTTCGGAGGCAGACTCCTCTCCGGACAGCAGATTGATTCTTCCGGCAACACTTCCGTATCTTGCTTCTTCCATGGTTTCCATAGAAAACCCCTTCTGCAGGAATTCTTCCAGCGGAACTGGTCTGGAATAATAGTATCCCTGAACCATCTCGCAGCCGACCTCCTTCAGAAAGGCGATATGCTCGGCAGTCTCCGCGCCTTCGCACAGCGTCTCGATGCCAAGCCTCTTTGCCATATCAATCGTCGAAGTGATAATCGTCTCTGCCCGTTTCCGGAGCTTTTCATCCGACAGGGAGCGCAGAAACTTCATATCAATCTTCAGCACATCGAAGTCTACTTCCTTCAGGATATTCATCGAAGAATAGCCGCTGCCGAAGTCATCCATCCAGATCCGGTATCCTGCTCTGCGGAACTTCTGAAGCGATTCCTTCATCGCGTCATAGGACTCCGCAAATGCCGACTCCGTCACTTCAATTTCAAGATCTGCAGGCGTCAGTCCGTGTTTCTTCACGATTTCATCCACACCCTGAAAAATATCGCAGAGCTGGAAATCAAACCGGGACAGATTGATCGAAACCGGCACCGTCCGGGCCCCTTTCTTCTTCAGATTCTCAATATCTCTGCATGCACACTCGCAGATATGCAGATCCAGCAGGTGGATGATTCTCGCATTCTCCAGCACATCAATGAATGTTTCCGGAAGCAGAACCGAATAATCCTCTCCGCGCCAGCGGCAAAGTGCCTCTGCTCCGCACAGCTTGCCCGTCAGCAGGCGGATCTGCGGCTGGTAATAAGCCACAAGCTTCCCCTCCCTGATCGCATCCGGAAGCGTATCAATAATCTTCTTGCGGGCTAGCATCCGCTGAATCTCCGAACGATCATACCAGCAGAAGACCTGATCATTCCGATCACGCAGCGATGTTTCCGAGAGATGAGCATTATCAATTGCCGTCAGAATCTCCATGCCAGGTTCCACCCGGCAGATTCCTGCTTTCAGCTCCAGGACGAACTGATTCTGATAATGAGAAACCTCCCGGTGAAGCCGCATAATCGAAGACTCCAGATCCTCTGCCTGATCTGTCATCACCGCAAAATGATCTGCAGTAATCCGGCAGATCAGTGCCTTCGGCCACTGATACCTCAGCAGCCTGGCAAGATACAGAATCAGTCCATCGCCGGCATCTCTCCCGCACGTCGTGTTGAAGAGCTTGAAATGCTCGATATTGAAATATATGACATGATACTTCTTCCGAGGCTCTTTCTTCAGAAGAGTTTCCCCCATTCTTCCGAACGCATCTCTGGTCAGAAGCTTCGTCAGACCGTCATGTTCCTCTTCGGTCCAGCTCTCGGTCTGCGCAATACGCTCCAGGGAATCGCGATTATCTCTCCATTCCTTGCCTGACAGAAGATAATACTGGCGCTTGTCTTCATACATACCCGTCTCTGCTCTCCGCACAAGATCGTTGAGATCCGGATTTTCTTTTCCAGCCATCGCGTATCCGGCAGACACATGATAGGAATCTTCTTCGGCAAGCTTCTTCATCTGCCCCGTTCTTCTGATCACTTCTTCTTCCGGAAGATCGATTGCAAACGCTATGAATTCATCTCCCCCGATCCGGAAGGTCAGCTCATCCCCGAACTCTTCGCGGACTGCTGCAGCGATGCTCTTGAGCATCTGGTCGCCGGCATCATGCCCTTTCTGCTCATTGATCTCATGAAGACCATCGGCATCCGCATAGACACAGGCAAGCTTTTCCTGATACTGCCCTGGCAGCACTCCTAAAGCCTTCTGATAAGAATTCCTGCTCTTCAGTCCGGTCAGAAGATCCATGTCTCCGACCAGAAACAGTTCTTTCTCATAAAGCATCTTTCTTGCAAATGACCTGCTCAGATACGCACTGGAAAAAAAGCTGCACACAGAGAACAGGATGGAGTTCAGAATATCGGTGCGCACCATATCTGAATGATCAAACCGGACTGCCATCAGAATGAAGAATGCCAGATTGATGCCGATACACTTCATGGTTCTCGAAGGACGATCCGGAAAAAACAGAGGAGCCGACAGCACGACCGCCCCGAATGACACCGCCGGATCATCCGGACTGTAAGCCGTTCCAAGCAGCGTACCAGTCACCAGCAGAGCCGTCAGCAGCACATAGCAGGCCAGGAACACCTGCTTCAGCTTTCCGGCAGAAAGTTTCTGAGCATACACATGCACAAGCAGGGAAACAGTCAGAAGGATGCTGACGGCTATTCTCGAATCACGCAGGACGGAGTTCTGTTCAAAAAACGAGATGATCAGCAGAGCCGCAGCATAGAAAACAGAAATCTGAGAAGCCATCACAAGATTCTTCTGATTTTCTGCTGCTGTTTCATTTTCCAGCTGCGAAAGCTGCCTTTCAGTCCATTTCAGCCCAAGAAAACCATCTGACTTCTTATTCTTTCCCATCTGCATCCCCTCGGAAGAGCTGTTCCATTGCGAACATGAAACTCTCATCTCTCTGAGTCCATCATATCATTATATGAATGAAAAAGGCTCTTCTCCCGCAGATGGAAGAAAAGCCATTATTCATAACCAGTACAGATTCAGTCATTACTGCCCGACAGTGATGGTAGCACTGTCAAAATCGAAAGTCACAGTCGGATCGGTGGTCGTTTCCTTCACCTGTTCGACCACATCGTCCGCACTCTGATTTGCCTCATTCTCAGTGTTAGTATCTCCTGCCGTACCTGCATCTGCAGGAGTTCCAGCCGTCTCCTGAAGCTTAACGTCAAGTGCCTCCTGAGCCGCATCCAGATCTTCCTGGTACTTCTTCACGACTTCTTCAGCAATCTGTTCTGCTTCTTCCGCATCCGCAGCCTGCTTCTCTGCCTCCGCTTCCGCGATCTTGGCATTCGTGACCTCAGTCTCGGAAGCATTGACATCGGTCTGAGCCTCATCGAGAGCCTTCTGCGCAGCCTTGACCTCTTCTTCTGCCTGCGACTTTTTCGCTTCAGCATCAGTACTGTCGCTGTCACGCGTCTTTTGAGCTTCTGCCTCCTTCTGCGCATAGTCAGCAGCAGCCTTTGCATCAGCGATATCCTTGGCATCCTGCGCAGCAGACTTCGCTTCCTCGCGTTCTTTCTCCGCCTGTGAAATGCCAGCATCCCGTGTATTCGCCGCCTCAGCTTCGGTTCTGCTGTACTTCTGATCCGCTGCCGCCTTGGCGTCTGCAGCATCCTTTTCAGCTTTTGCTTCAGCCGCCTCCTTCGCGGCCTCAGCTTTCTTGCGGGCTGTCTCGTACTCCTCATTCGCCTTGGCCGTAGCTTCTTCGATATCAGCAGTGCTCTCCGCCTGCTTCAAAGCAGCCTCTTTCTGACGGACCTCTTCTGCTTCCGGAGTCGTGATCTCGGCAAGGTGATCCGTTGTGTCAGCGACCTCCTGATCAGCCTTTGCAAGGGCTTCTTCCGCATCTTCATCCGCCGTCTTTGCGGCTTCGAGTGCCGTAGTCTTTCAATGACTGCTTCGTACTTACCCACCGCATCGATATTTGCTTCAATGAGCTCACCCTGCGCAATCAATGCAGCCTCGCCCTTCGCATTCCATTCAGCCTTTGCGTCATCGACAGCGGTCGTGGCACTGATCATGGCCTCTTCTGCAGCAGTCTGCTTGCTGATTGCAGTCTGCAAAGCTGCACTGGCGGAATCGTACTTATTCTGAGCTTCTTCCACAGCCGCCTCTGCATCGGCAATCGCCTAGACTTCTTCAGCGGTCAGGCCATCATTCTTCTGCAGCTCTGCCAGCGCACTCTGCTTCGCAGCCAGATCCGCCTGCGCATCCGTCAGCGCTTTCGTTACCGAGCTGTAATATGCATCAAAGAGAGCACGGTATTCATCAATCGTATAGGACTTCTCACCTGATGCAGGCTGGGCAAAAATCTGCACAGCAGTATCCCCATTGGCATTCAGGGAGGGATTGTTATTGTAGCCAATTCCGGTATATTCGTAGTTACTGTCGATGATGCTCTGATAGTGCGAGGCCTTAACCTTGTCAACACTGATGTTCAGCGCAGCTGCAACTTCCTCTGTAGTCGGTATCGAGCCGTTGTTTTCTCTGAAATACTTTGCGTAATATTCTGAAACTGCCTTTTCTTCGGTATACCAGCCCTGATACAGATCTTCACCGCATTCATGTCCGTAGATCTGCCCCTGTAAGATAAATCCGCTGCCGAAGAAGTCATGGTAGTCTGTATCAAGACCGGCCGCATCCGTCTTCGCGTTCGTGTAAACCTGAGCCGCAGCCATGATCGTATTTGTGACCTTCCATTTCGTAAGATCCGGATGATCCGCGGCCCTCAGCTGACTGCCGGAAGCGAGGAAGTCAAGAGCCTTCTTCATATTCTCAAGCGACGTCGCATCGCCTTCCGCTCCGATCTTCGTCTTCATATTGTCTGACAGCTGATCGTTCACAGATGCCTTGGTCAGGATGGAAACGGCATTGGAAGAACCTGCAGAATCCGATTCTGCCAGAGACTGATAGAAGCCCAGTGCGCCCTGATTGATCTTTGCCTGCGCCTCTTCCACCGCCTTCTGAGCAGCCTCAGCTGCGGACTGTGCATCCGCAAGCCGAGTATCTGCCGTTTCGAGAGCCTTATTTGCCGCTGTGAGTTCTGCATTTGCGGAATCCAGATTGGCCTTAGCCGTATCAGCTGCACTCTGTGCCTTCGTAACCTCAGCCTGTGCAGTATCATAGTCCATCGTCCTGGAATCCAGGGCAGCCTGCGCGGCGGTCAGCTTGGCTTCAGCTTCTTTTGCGGCTTTGTCACTTGCATCATACGCAGCCTGCTTCTCGGCAGCGAGCGCATCAGCATCAGCCTTCTCAGACTGAGCAGTTTCAAGAGCTTCGGTCGCCTCGGACAGCTGCTGCTCTGTCTCCTACTTTGCAACGATTGCCTCCTTCTGCGTTGAAAGCGCAGCATCCAGTGCATCACAGGCGTCCTTGTATGCAGGATCCTTCTTCGCTTCTTCAACAGCAGCCTCATACGCAGCTTTAGCCTCATCCAGCTTCAGGTTGTGCGCTGCAGCAGCGTCCTCGATCGCCTGCTCGCTAGCCTTTCCCGCAGCGATAAGAGCCTGCGTGAATGCTGCCGATGCTTCGCTCTTAGCCTTCTTGATCGCGGCATCCACTTCTGTATATTCACTATTCCGGAGAAGTCCAGCTTCGCTTATTGTCTTCCCGTATTCAGAGTAAAATGCGGAAACCTTCTGACCATACGCATTTTCTGCATCCTTAACAGCCTGTGCATAGACAGCAGCGCTCTCACTCAGCTCATCATCCCGTTTCTGAGCTGCCTGAGCCATCGTAATCACATATTGAAGCTGTGCAGTCTGAATAGCAGCCTCATACTGCGTCTGAACGTTTTCCAGATTGCTATTGGCAATGGAAAGAAGAGACTCCGCCTGAGCTAGTGCGGCCTTGTGGGATTCCAGCGTCTCCTTCGAAGTCAGAAGCGTAGACTGTGCTTCCTTTAACGCTGCCTTTGCGATTTCGGCAGATGCTGCTGCATGATCGCGGGCGGCTACGGCATTGGCAAGGGCCGTCGTTGCCTGCTCGACATGATTGCGAAGCAGCGTCAGCTCCTCGGCAACCGGATCAGACGGCGCAGAATCTTCACTCTTGGAAGCAGTATTCGTTGTGGTACTGGTGCTGCCGGAAGACGGCCAGGTGCATCCGGTTCCCGCAATCCAGGTGACCCACGTTGCTAAGCAGGCATTCTTCTGTTCCGCGAAAGGATCGGTTTGTTTCTTTGTGCCGCGAACAGATGTAGCAGAATACGTTTCTGAATTGCTGGCAGGTATCTTGCTGCTCATTCCTGGATTCGATGCCGCTGAACTGCCGGTGCCGGTCTCTGGGGTGTATTCCAAAGACGCTGCTGGCGATGAAGATGCGGCAGTGTCCATAGAAGGTGCAGGAGATGGGGAAGCGTCTGGAGAAGCGGAAACACTCGCAGATGCGCTTTCTTCCGGTAAAATTGCCGGCGCGGGCTTCCTCCCAAATGAACATGCGCCCATAGTAGCAGCAAGAAGTCCGGTTGTAATTGCAGCTGCGGTATTTCTGAACTTATCTGAAGTCATATTTTTATCCTTATTAGTTTTCAATCTGATGGCCCAATGACCAAAGTCATTGAGCCATCAGATCATATAAAAATGGCCGCACCCCAATGAGCTTCAGCCATGGGATGTGCGGCCGCCTGTGACTATTAACGCTAATCGGTCAGCTGTTAAGCAGCAGGTTACTGTGCCGCCACAGCGATTGCAGCACCAAGATAGGTCACGGCTTCGTCGCCCGTCAGCGGCTGTCCTGCATAAATGTTGCCGTTGGTGTCGTAGACGTAGCAAGCACTTCCGTCTTCCGGCTCTGCCAGGCCGATCACAATCGGATCACCCGTATAGACATCAGCACCGCTGAATACTGTAAGAGAAACTGTTGAGCCGTCTTCCGCTTCCACATCTTCTCTTTGCGTTCCGTCAGCTGTAATCTGAATCGTCCACAGATCGCTGTTGGTCGCATCAACCAGAGTAGCGTAGGTGTTTCCGGACGGCGCATCGTACGTTGCAAGCACCAGCTCGTCGCCGTCAGCATTCTGCGCATAGACCGCAGCAGTGATCATGTCACTTGTTACATCGTTGAGCGAGAATCCTTCAGAATCCGCAGACTCTTCCGCTTCAGTTGTTTCCTCTGCTTCTTCCGTTGCAGCATAAGACTCTTCAGCTTCAGCAGATTCGGTATAGACTGCAGTGTCCTCTTCTGCTGCGCTGTCGGAAGAGCCTCCGCAGCCTGCTGTCAGCGTCGCTGCCATTGCAGCAGCCATCATAATACCCATAAGTTTCTTGTACGTCATTTCTTTCTCTCCTTTTGTTTTTCTTCCTGGTCTGACTCATTCGAGCGCAGTTCTCTTCTGCAGATTCGAACAAGCAGCAACGGAATCTAGTAACATGCTACCAGCACTTCAGAATGCCAAAAAGCGCGAAAAAATGACGGATTCCAGAAAAATCGGCACTTGACAAACAGACAAATGCAGTTAAGAAAAATCTCTCTGCAGTTCGTATTTCTGAGGATCTTCCGGGAACAGTTCCATGTAGACATCCGATACGAACACCCCGTTTTCGCCATGAAATTCAGCATCTCCGCCATGCATTTCCGCAATATTGGAAATGCTGCTCAGGCCGATGCCGACCTCCTGCCTTTTGCTGGAAATATAAAATCTTCCCCATTTTCTGATCTTTCCGTCCATGCTGTTCTCCATATGAATGATCAGATTTCCCTGATGTTCCACAGCCGAAAGACGGATAAACCTTTTCTGCTCTCCGCCCTTATCCGCAGCACCATTATCCCCGCGGTCCAGTCGGTCTATGGCTTCACACGCATTTTCCAGAAGATTTCCGAAAACTACGCAGAGACTCTGTTCCATATCCATGGAAAGCGTCGCGGCCAGCTGCAGGTCAATATCCGTCTGCACACCCTTTTTCTTTGCCTGAGAAGCATAGTAGGCAATGACTGCATTGACTGCAATGTTCTGGGTATAGCGGATATCGCTATTCTGCGGAATAGCCTTCATCATCTCAGACAGGTATGCAGACAGTTCCTCTGTTTCTCCATTTCTCGCAAATTCCTGAAGAACCGTAATCTGGTGACGGTAATCATGCCGCAGGCGGCGGAGCTGCCTTTCATGGCCGAGCACCATATCCTGATATTTCTTCTGCTCGATAATCTCCTGATTCATCAGCGTGAGCTGACGCTCCAGTTCATGTGCCTTGCGCCTGTCCTCATAAGACCTGCGGACCTGCACTGCCCCGACAAAGCACATGTAGAGACAGAAAATGCCCGTGCCAAAAAGATAATAAAACGAACTATCATACTCCAGGCTCCCGCTGTAATTGAACAGTTCCGCGATGGTCGACAGACTCAGGATCACCATGCCCGGAATCATCTGTCCGGCAGGCCTGCTGCGATACCTTGCCGCTTCCCATATAACGCCGACTGTGAAAGCAAGAATAGAAGCGGGAAGAAGGCACTGATAAATGCGAACACTCTGTGAAAACATGACTGTTCCGGTCAGCTGCAGCATTACCGTCAGCGGCACCATGATACAGAGTGCATAGTGCAGCGACTGCAGAAGTTTCCGGAAATGAAAATGAACATATTCCTCAAGAAACATCTCCAGCGGAATCAGGATGCTGAAAAAGCAGACATAGCTGACAATATACCAGAGGCTGGGATCATTCAGGAAGAACAGCACAAGATCGCAATTGGATATTCCCCACAGGCCGGTGATGGCTGTGAAAACTCCAATACAGAGCAGAATGACGCCCTCATGGATCAGATGGATGATAAAAACCGAGATGCCCGCAAGAAGCAGGCCGCCGATCAGCAGAACAAAACTTTCGCCCATGACATATTCGAGCTTCTGACTATCGTACCGCAGCAGGCCAGCCTGATTGGAAATCAGCGGAGCAGAAACGGTAAGAAAATTTCTGCTTTTCGGTGATGTGTAATGCAGGGTGATCTCAACCTCGCCCTGCTCTTTGACCTGAATGAACTGGATCATGGTGCCCGGATCCTTCATAAATGAAGGACGCGTATCCTTGGAGCCGAGTTCATAAACCTTTTTGCCGTTTTCATATACGGTGACGGGAGCGAAGGCCGTACGGATCTGCATCCATGTATCATTGGACGCATTATTCAAGGTGAATGTGACCTCTACTGGCGTTCCGGGGTCCAGATTCTTCAATTTCGTCGGAAGACTGCAGAGCTTCGTTTCTCCGTTCACCGTGACTTGAGCAGATTTGATCTGTGTCACGGAAGCTGCCTGCCCCGCCAGGTTTCCATAGCTGTGATAGGCCATGATGCGAAAGATCATGACAATCGTGCAGATCACAAAAAAAACAATACAGACAGAATGGAAAACAATCCCGGATCTGCCAGACAGATTCCAAACATGATTAGAATTTTTCACGTGCTGCTTCGCCTTCCTGATTTTAGATATGCTTTTCCTGCCGCTGAGCGGCATCTATAGTATACGATTACTGCAGCCTCTCAGCCTGCGTCTGACGCTCTTGTTTTTTCAGTCATGTCCTGCAAAGTTCAGACAGCTGCCGCCGGATAATCGAAAATAGCGCAAGAATATCCCTTGCTTCAGGCAGGGATGAATTGCGCTTCTTTTTGATCCTTGCTTTATTTTCCGGACTTCACGTACTTTCGTCTGTGATCATTCCGAAATCTGATAAATGGTATCGCCATCTGCAACCATGACGACCGGTTCCGTATCATATTCCACTCCGAAAACATCGGTAATTTCAAACATATACATATAGGATCCATCCCCCATGTCCTGGTCTTCCATTACGACATCGTCTGACCATGTCACGGCATCTGTGTAATACCAGACCTCTTCCTCCGAATCCGCTTCATAAGCCGGCAGGAGAAACACGATCTCATCCCCCTCCTGCAGCGGGGTAATGCCGCGGCTCGTCATGCTTCCGATCCCGTCACTGCTTTCAACGCCATCATAGGTGCCAAGCACCCGGTAGGTCTCTGTGGAATAGTCGTAGATAGCCCGGATGTTCGTCTCTTTCCCGTTGACCTCCGCCGGAATAGAATACCGATTGTAACTTTCTGTTTCCTCGATCAGCTCTGCATTCACATACTCGCCGCCGATCGTCATCCACTGACCGAAGAAATTATCTTTGAACCTGCCGTTTTCCCAGTCGCTGTCGATATTATTATCTTCGCCGAGGTAGACAAATTCCGAAGCAGATCCATCTTCAGATCCGTCGGTCATGTACCAGAGGAGGAAATGAACGGATTTCACAGCCTCCAGTCCGGAGGTAATTGACAGGTGCAGATAGCCATCATCACCACTCGTCTGCTCATACTGCACATCGAAATTGCTTCCGGACACCGGCTGCATATCGGTCAAGAGCTCCTGCACATCCTCCTCGGATGAACTCCACCAGACGGACGAATCGTAGTCGGCCCATTCCTGGTCCCAGTCCACATCTCCATAGGTATCCGTAACCGCTGCAATGTACTGCAGATAAGGCGTGTTGTCCGAATTCTGGATGTAGACTGACAGCTCGTCCTCTGTCACTTCGATCGGATAAAACACCGAGATGCCATGTGAATTCTCTCTGCTGTCTCCATGTACGCTGTATACGACCGCTTCATCGATCGCAGTCAGAAGGCCGCTGCCATCCGTCTGCACATAATCCTGCGTGTTGCTGACCAGATCAGCGACATCGACCATGTTGCAGTACCCCTCGGCATCTGTATTGCCGCCATAGGATTCTGCCTGATCAGCACCTGATGCCACACTGTTCAAGGCTTCCACATCGTCGGCCACCATCGCCATGCCGCTGGTATATTCATCAAAGGTGCGGTCCAGCATATCGACAGCAGACAGATCGATTACGGACAGCGTTGCCTCGTCCGCGCAATCCAGGCGGAGACATTTATCCAAAAAGGCATCGCAGATGACCTGTCCCAGCACATCGCCCTGCATGGAAGGGTCCTCACCGATGGCGTTCAGCATCGACTCGTAGTCCCATCCCTGGCCCGGCTCCGTCTCTTCGGATGCTACCATATAATACCCGGAGCCGCTGATCACTTTGGCTGTTTCGAGACTTGCCATCAGGCAGGCATCAAAACCGATGAAATCCAGCGTGCTGCCAGTATCGCTAAGCGCCGATCCCAGCTCAGGCAATGTCAGGTTATCGCCGTCATAGAGTTCGTCATAGCATACGCCGTCCGCATTGCCGCCGCCATGGTCCCAGAGGATCACACCATAATGTTCTGAGGGATAATTATCCATTCCCCACTGGATAAAATCAGTCAGCGTTGATGGATCTCCCATCGAGGCTAGTTCAGCGGTCTCCGCTTCCTCGAGGCTGCCGTCAACCACCTGATATCGTCCAAGCACATCGGTTTCAATCCCGTCCCAGTACCATGCAGAGGAGCCGCCGGTTTCCACCAGAACGTTAACATTGTCCGGAATCACCGCACTGCACATTTCCTCCAGATTCATAGAGGCCATTCCGCTGCTGCTCTCCAGATCAGACCCGCACAGGTAAACCATAATCGTCCAGCCGGGATCCGTGCTTCCGGCAATTGTCCCTGTCTTCGCTGCCATTTTCTTCGGATCTGATGCAGCTGTCTCTGCGTCTGCGCATCCAGACATGAGCGTGAAGAGCCCTGCAATGAGCAGGGCAATCTGTTTGGTCTTCTTCATAATTTCTGCTTTCCGTCGGTCGGATTCTGTTCCTCCAGATTCTTGCGCACCATTTCCTGAAAGTCCTTCTCAAAGTCTGCGTCTGCCGACCTGCTCAGCTTTCTCATGAGAAGCAGAAAAAATGCATTGAATGCAATCAGGAAAATACCCAGCCCCAATGCTCCCGTAAAGGCGGCGGCTGCTCCGATAATCAGGAAGATGATGACCACGGTGTATAACACGAAACGCAGATAAAGAAGATAATCCTCCCAGAGGATCACGATCCCCTCCCATAACATCGAAAGATATTTTTTCATCAGTTCCTCCATGTATCTTCTGCCGCAGCCATCTGCTCTTTTCTGCCTATTCGGAATGATCCTCCTGTACCTGTTTCTTCCATCCTTCTGCAATCGAATACAGATACTGTTCATATGCACGCTTGGCAGAATAAAATCCCTGCCGATGAATATGCACCTGCTGCCCGTCTTCCATGACAAAGGTAAGCAGGGCCCTGTCAATGCAGCGGATATTCGGCAGATTCACCAGATAGCTTTTATGGCACCGGTAAAAATATTTCTCCGGAAACGCTGACTGTACTTCATCCAGCTTTCCCCGTATCGTCAGTTCCTGCCCTTTTTCTAAATGGATGATCAGATTTTTTCCTCTCTGCTCCACGAACTGAATACGATCAAAGGGAATTCTCATTCGCCCATCTGCGGTCTCGCATTCATAATGAGGCCCGAATTCCTTCTGGCTGATCACAAACTGAATGAGATCCCGGATCTCTTTTTTATCAACCGGCTTTTCCAGGTAGCGAGCCGCATGCAGACGATACGATTCAAGTGCAAAATCCTGACTTGTCGTGGCAATCGCAGCAACCACGCGCACATCCGAGCGCCTGATCTGCTCCAATGCCTCAATGCCCGTCATACCGCTCATATAGATATCAAAAATAATCAGATCATACTTTCCCGGATAAAAAGCAGCCAGCAGATCCTCTGCATTCTCAAATGCCTCCGCAGACAGCTCGGCATACGAGTCTGAAACCAGCCTGAGCAGCCTCACGCGTTCTTCCTTGTTGTCTTCGCAGATACCGATATGAAGTTTTTCCACAATCCGCGTACCTCCTTTCTATTTCTGGGAAACATACGATTGCATATACAGAAGGCGGCGCCGCATCCCGGAAAGGATCGGACGCCGCCCGCTGCATGAAGCAGATCAGAAAATTACATTGATGCCGCAATCAGTCCGCCTACCACAGCAAAGGTCAGGACAAGGAAGATAATTCCGCCTATGAGCGAAATGCGTCCAAGAATCTTTCCTGCGGTGCAGATACCTTCAGTATTTCCGTCTCTGGCTGCGGCCTTGGCAAGCTCTGCAGCAACAATACCAAGGATAATCGACACCACGGACGAATATCCATAGAACCAGCAGATAACACCGATAATACCAAGCAGCAGACTTGCAACTGCTTTCCCATGAGAAGGCTGTTTCATATCATAATCCCCTTTCCGTCAGCGCACCAGCGCTGCAACATGAAGTGCCAGATTAATGGCGGAGAACAAGTCTCCGCCTGACAGCTGGCTGCCGAATTGTTCCAGGATCAGTTGGAAGACTTATCCGGAAGGAACGGCTTAACAGCATCTGCCAGCGCATTGATGTTCCTCGTCTGGATCAGAATCTTACCCGATCCGGTAAATCTGTTGACCAGACCCTCGCCGGTCGTAAAGCCGAAGGAACCCGATGCCACTTCAATGCTGTAAGAAAGCGAAGCATCCCAGGCAACAACATGCTCGTTGTCAATCGTAACAGGCTTTGCCGGTGTGCATTCTACTTCAACGAGGTCCCCGTATGCAGCAATCAGCATATCGCCCTGTCCCTCTGTCTCCATGACGAACAGACCGCCGGAACCTCCGAAGAATGCCTGGCTGAGATCCTGCTTCTGCATCTTGTAGTTAACCGAATCGTCGCAGGCAAAGAAAGCGCCGTCATTCAGGCGGTACTGGCGTGCGCCGACCTCCAGTTTTGCGATTTTCCCCGGAACGGAAGGTGCGATGGCAACCACGCCGTCAGGAGTCGTCCCCGTTACGTGCGTGATGAAAATGCTCTCATCGCTGACAATGCTCTTCGCCATAGCACTGAGGAACCCGCCGAGTCCCTTCTTATTGCTGTTCAGTTTTCCCTCCAGCGTCACATCCTGCATGTATACCATGGCACCATTTTCGATCTTGGCTGTTTCTCCATTGCCAAGGTGAATCTTTGCCAGCTGAAATCCTGCTTCTCCAACAAGTTCAAAATTCATCTGTATATTCTCCTTCAATTATGATCTATTCCGCTAGCTGCGATGTCCTGCGCTGCCGCTTACAGGTTCATCGCATTCAGTTCATCGACTGTCAGATCAACCAGCTTCTCTGCCTTCTTGGCATTTCCGCCGGCAGCGCTGCGCAGATTCGTGATCCCGCCGGTCAGGTCGCTCAGGATGCCGTTGACAGCCATGTTTCCTACGCCTGCAGCATCATTTTTTGAAATCTGAAATTTAGATGTCGAGGACTTTTTCAAACCGACGATCGGAACAATCCAGACCTGGTTGTGACGATCCAGCGGCGGGAATGTGATGATGGTTGCTAATCCATGCTTTGTCAGCGCTGGCGCACCAGCGGAAAAGCTGTGTCCCTTGATGGCATCATAGAGTTCCTCAATCGTGTACTCTTTGCTTGTGTTAACCGTTTTGACTTTTACTCCGAACATGATTTTCTCCTTTTCTTTAATAAAGATGATTGCTGATGCTTCTCTCCTGGTTCGTGGTTACGGTCCTTTCCTGAAGTTGTATTCATCATAAAATTCGTGCCGTTGTGAAAAAAGTACGGAAAAGTGCAAAAGAAGGAAAAACTGGTACTTGACAGAATGCTTATTTGTGTGATAAGAACTGCATCTCAAGTTCGGGTACTGCTCACCGTCCGCCGAAAAACCCCGCCGGGGGGGTAAGAGCTGGGTATGGCACATAGGTTGCAGAAAATTCACCAATATATAGTTCTTCTGCAAGGTACGTGCAGAAACATTATGCCATGGAGCGAAGTTCTCTCATACTCATTTCGCATGGAATCTTTCCGCGCATCTGATCCGGTGCAACGATCAGTTATTCCAGGAATGCAGAAGGATCACGATGGCAGCTGATCTTCCGCGATTCAGCTTTGCATATAACACCTGAAAAGTGCAGGCAGGACGTCCGATCCCCGTGCCCTGCCGCACGCATACGGAACATGCATCAAAAAAGCTCTTCTCTCTCAGATGGAAAGAAGAGCTCACCGCCGTTTCTATAATTCGTAAAGTTCGGCACCGTACCTGCCGTCAATCGGGCTGACAAGCACTGAAACCATTTCATTCCTGCTCGTCGGAATATTCTTGCCGACATAATCCGGCCGGATCGGCAGTTCCCGATGGCCTCGGTCAATCAGCACTGCAAACTGGATCGCCTTCGGTCTGCCATGCTGGAATACGGCATCAATTGCTGCCCGGCAGGTTCGTCCGGTATACAGGACATCATCTACCAGTACAACCGTATAGTCTTTCAGGTCAACCGGAATCAGACAATCGCTGGTCTTCGGCATATCGCCAAGTTCAGACAGATCATCCCGATACAGCGAAATATCCACATGTCCCATCGGCACCTCAATTCCTTCAAATTTTCTGATATCTGCCTGCAGCATTTCCGCAAGCGGAATACCTCTCCGCTTGATGCCTAACAGGCAGATTCCTTCTGCTCCGTTATTCTTTTCAATGATTTCATGCGCAATGCGTGCCATGGAACGTTCCAGCTGCGCTTCGTCCATGATTGATGCTTTGAGTTTCATTTCCCACCTCTTGATGATCAGCCCAGATGGAATGTTTCAATTAAGAGAATCCATGCCAGTCCATAAAAGCATACCACACCGACCAGATCTGTGATGGTCGTGATCAGCGGTCCGGACGCAACTGCCGGATCAACCCCGATCTTCTTGAAGAACATCGGCACCGAAGTACCTACTCCGGAACTGATCACCATCGCAACCAGCAGCGAAGACCCGATGCATAGCGAGATCAGAAACGATTGTCCTGCCGGCATCTTCTTCAGCAGCATCAGATATACTCCGACAAATACGAACGCAAACAATCCGGTGATGAGACCATTGATGAATCCGGTCGTCATCTCCTTCCGGATGAACTTGTTCTTTTCTTTATGAGAGAGATTCTCATCCATCAGCACCCGGATGGTCACGGCCAGGGATTGGGTTCCGACATTTCCGGACATATCGAGAATCATCGACTGGAATGCCATGACTACCGGCAAAGTCACTACCACGGTTTCAAACAGCGAGACAACCGTAGACACCAGAATGCCGAGCACACACAGCAGAATCAGCCACGGCAACCGCTTCTTCACGGAAATCATGACCGGCTCATTCAGATCTTCTTCTTCAGAGAGACCGCCGAGTTTCGCGTAGTCATCGCTCATCTCATCATCGACGACTTCAGCGAGATCCGCTGCGGTCACAGCACCAAGAATCGTATTCTTTCGAGAAAGAACCGGAATTGCCTCTTCACCATAATCCTGGATTGAAGACAGGCAATCTGCAATCTTCTCATCTGCATAGACAGACGGGAAGGCTGTCACGGTAATATCTTCCAGACTCGTATCCTTGCGGGCAATGATCAGATCCTTGAGATCAATTTCACCACGATAGTTCTTACGCTCATCGACGACGAAGATCTCAGCGATATTATCATGATCTGCCGCCTGGGCAATGACTGACTTCATCGCTTCCGGCACGCTCATATGCATGTATACGGAGACGAAGTTCGTAGTCATGCGGGATCCGATGACATCTTCATCATATGCCGCCATCCGCCTGAGTTGTGCCCCGGTTTCCGGAGGCATCTTGCTGAGAACGCGGTCTGCATAATCCGGTCCGCATTCCTTCAGCAGGTCGACTGCTTCATCGCTTTCCATGCCAGCCAGAATATCCGCTGCTCTGGCATCATCGAGTTCCTTCAGGTAATCATCCGCATTGTCCACGTATTCCATGACTTCGGCAATACGATCTGCTCCGAGGATCTCAAGCAGATGGATGCGTTCTTCCTTCGTCAGCTGAGGAAGAACATCAGCGATGTCGTTTTCATGATATTCATCCAGCTTATCCCGGATTTCATCTTCCGGGAGATTGCTGCGGATAATCTTCAGAATGTCTTCTGAGTAATTATGATGGGTTTCCTGTTTTACTTCCTGTTCGGTATTTTCTGCCATATTCCGTCCCTCTTTTCTTTCAGACAGAAACCGCCGATCTTTACCCTAATAAAAGGCGGTTTCTGCATGTATTGCTTATTCGACCCGACTCACCGCCAGCCATGCAGAAACCACCTCTCTTTCCTTTGTCAAAGGTAGGATATACTCGAACCAAGTCAAATTCAAGAAACAGATTGTCAGTTTAATGTAAAATCCAGGATCACCGGATTATGATCCGTATTCTGAAAGCCTGCATCCTCCGTATGACATGCATGAACCGTGACATTCGGGGAGACGATGAAGCCATCAATCACATAGAACTGAAACTCATTCACATCAGCTCCATCGAGAGCCTTGTCCAGCGAACGGCAGGTCGGCACGGATGGATCCATGCACAGCTGCCACCCTTCATCAAAGTCAGAAGCCTCGATGATACCAGGCTTCCACATCCCCTCTTTCAAGGGATAAGCAGAAAGATCTGCCGAAGAGAATGTCTGATTGAAATCTCCTCCGGCAATCACATAGTTTCCGGCTTCATACTGTTCTTCCAGAATTTCCTTCAGCATTGCTGTCTGGGCCGCTTTCCCCTCGCCATCGTCATACGCTTCCAGATGCAGGTTCACCAAGACCAGACTATGCGTGCTTCCGGAAATCGGAATCGTATTCACGACTGCACACCGCTTCAGATTGCCGAGCCGCTCCGGCCAGGAAAACGGAACCGGAAGCTGATGCCTCACTGCAGAAGTGATTTCTGAAGTAGACATCGACAGAATCCCGCTCTCGACTCTTCCCATCGGCGGAATAGGGTAGGGAATAAACGGAACTTTATAATTATATGCAAAGTCAGAAATCGGATTTCCGAGCTGCTCTCTCAGGTATTCCTCCTCATTGATCGAATAGGACCGAGCAGAATTGCGATCCACTTCCTGAAGGATCATGAAATCCGCATCCAGATTCTTCAGCGTATCCGCAATTCCTTCCAGATTTTCCTGAACCCGCTCTTTGTCAGAAGGAAATACCTTTGTTCCGCCATCCATGAAGAAGTCCGCATTCGATCCCAGGGCTCCATAGCCGCAATTCCATGTCAGCACCCTCAGCGTGCTTCCGGCTTCGATCGATTGCGATGCCTCTCCTGCTGTCTCCAGCGTTTCCTGTGCTTCCGGCCGGTATTCCGCGATCGTCAGCCAGGCAAACAGACCGGCAATGATCAGCACGAGAACCAGCACAATCCTTCCGAGAAAGCGCAGAACTCCTATCTGATGTTTCTTGTTCATATGATCTTTTTCCATCCATTCTGCTTTCAGAATAGCATGTAGTCCTTCTGTAAATGGCTGAACTTCTGGACATCTCTTCGGAAGTGTCCGTACCTGGAGAACAGTTTCGTGAAATTTTTTCATCTTTTTCATGCTGAAAATTTCATTTCATGAAAAATAGTGTAAGAATCCGTTGACTCGTTTCATCACCATGAGTATCATCTGAACTATCAGAAATGAAATGCGACGAACAGAACACGCTGCAGTCTTCTGATCCATAACAGAGAACGGTAGTCAGGTGAGAAACCGTATGGAGAGCGACTGTAAGTATCCTCTGCGAGCAGCAACCCGAACAAAGTAGGCGTTGCCGGCATCCGGCCGTTATCCAGGAGCCTGTTGGTAGACAGGTAAAAGTGCCATGGAAAACCCATGGAATGCAAAGTGGTACCGCGGAAGAGCTGAACGCTTTCGTCTTTGTGCACAGAAATGTGCCGATTTCGAAAGCGTTTTTGTTTACACGATCTCCATTTCATTTCTCAAGAAAGGGGAACTGTCATGAACAGTCTTGTGATCTTAGTCTTTGCAGTTGCAGTACTTCTCTGCGGATACACCTTCTATGGTAAGTGGCTCGCGAAAAAATGGGGCGTTGACCCGAAAGCACCGACACC
>SAMEA3663095__coassemble_1152_pt1 | contig 21948 bp, 16 predicted proteins | sample SAMEA3663095__metabat2_high_PE_014 | metagenome-assembled genome bin SAMEA3663095 (sample SAMEA3663095) | pig gut metagenome | biome: pig gut; feature: pig-associated habitat; material: faeces | place: France | collected 2012
GATCTGCGAGCAGACTTTTGCGTTGTTGTAAACCAGATGGATGTTGGAATCCAGCGAATCGCCGCCCGTGATGGAAGCGACTTTTGCCAGCAGGAACGGCGTGCACTCCTTGCCCTTGATTCCCTTCTCATCCATTTCCTTGATCGCTTCATCAATTGCAGCATTGATGACCTTGTCATCCATTGCATACTCTTCCGGAATCGGATTTGTTACCAGCATGCCGCCCTTGAGGCCAAGGTCATGCTGAACACGGAATGCCTTTGCGCACTCTTCCGGGGTATCCAGTTCATAGTCAACCTTCAGTCCGGAATGACGGGAATAGAATGCAGGCAGCTCCTTCGTTCCATAGCCGATGACCGGAACCCCATGAGTTTCCAGATACTCCAGCGTTAAGCCGAGATCGAGAATTGCCTTTGCACCAGCACAGACAACCATGACCGGAGTATTTGCGAGTTCTTCCAGGTCAGCAGAGATATCGAAGGTCTGCTGTGCACCGCGATGGACACCGCCGATACCGCCGGTAGCGAAGAACTTGATGCCGGCCATGTTGGCAATCATCATGGTCGTCGTGACGGTGGTAGCACCATCCTGGCCTTCTGCGCAGAGCACTGCCAGATCGCGGCGGGATGCCTTTGCGATCTTGGTTCCCTTCTTGCCGAAGTATTCAATTTCCTCCGGAGTAAGACCAGCCTTCAGGCGGCCGCCGATAATGGCGATCGTTGCCGGGACAGCGCCATTCTCACGGATGATCTTCTCTACATTCAGAGCCGTCTCCACATTCTGCGGATAAGGCATGCCATGAGAAATAATGGTTGACTCCAGAGCCACGACTGGCTTGCCGGCCTTGACAGCTTCAGCTACTTCAGGGTTCACATCAAGATATTTGTTCAGCATTTTCGTATTCCTCCTTATGAATTTCTATTGCTGAGTGGTCAGAAGTTTTTCCTTGACGGATTCCACCGACATATCCGGGTTGATGGTATCCGCACCTTCGACTGCAATCGCTGCTGCAGCACTCGCCCAGGCTGCCGCATCGATGAGATTGGTTCCTTCGAGATATGCCCATGCCAGGGCTGCCATGAAGGCATCTCCGGCACCGGTCGCATTCTTCATCTCTGCTCTGCAGCAGGGATACGTGAGCATCTCATGGTGATCTGCCGCGAAGACTCCATCTGTACCAAGTGAGATGAATACCCGGTGCAGACCGGTATCCAGGAGAACCTTCGCGGCTTTCTTCAGATCTTCCTGGTTATGGATCTCAACGCCGCTGAGATGTTCTGCTTCAATCCGGTTCGGCTTCAGCGTATTCAGTTTCCCGAGATAAGGTTTCAGCTTATCCGCCTTGGCCACGGAAACCGGATCCGCGAAGATCGGAGCTGTGACATGTTCTGCAATATACTTAATGGATTCTTCCGGAATATTGGTATCGATGATGACGATCTGCGCATTATTCAGAATCGTCAGGTTATGGCTCAGATAACGAGGCGTGATCTCCTCGCAGATGGCCATGTCATTCACGGCAAGAGCCATATCTCCATCCGGATCATTCAGGAAGATATACGTGGAAGTTCTTGCGCCTGGAATCTTTCTTGCATGGCTGATATCAATGCCGAGATTCGCACAGCTTGCCTCGATGCGCTGAGCATAGCCATCATCTCCGAACGCAGTCAGAAACCGCACATCCACTCCGAGCAGAGACAGATTGTGAGCAATATTTCTGCCGACGCCGCCAAGACTCGTCTGAGCCTTGCCCGGATTGGAATCTCTGGCAACCAGCGGTGCAAACGACTGTCCGCCGATATCGATGTTCACGCCGCCGACGACCGCAACATACGTTCCGGAACGAAGCACATAACCTTTGCCTGCAATATACCCTTTCTTCATCAGATTGGAGATATGCACGGCAACTGCGCTCCTGGAAATGCCTGCTTTCTTTGCAAGCTCTTCCTGGGAGATCATCGGGTTTTCCTCAATCCACTGAAGAATCTGACGTTCTCTCTGTGTCATTTGTTCTCCTTTGCTTTTGCTTATTTTGCAACTTTTGTTTACTAAACCAGTATAGGCGCAAGCGCTTCCAAGTCAACAGCAATTCTCTGTTTTCCTGTTCTCAGATTTTCTCTATTCTGGCCTTCCGAGAAAAAAAAGGCAATCCCCTGAAACATGGGAGCCTGTTCATTTTCAGAAGCCATAGCTGCATAAGCAGGTGATCAGCGAGAAGACGCCGAGAGTCGATGCAAGAACCATCAGCAGCCGATGAAACTGGCGATCCGTGATCCGAAACTTCCGGCCATCCAGTTTTTCAAACAGCAGATAGATCATGAAAATGCTGAGCACCGTCATGACGATACTCAGCAGATGGATTCTGGTCAATTCCTTCATCATCTCTGCCGCCGACACAATCAGAGTATAGCATGAGAGAGGCAGAGAACAAATGCGATTATGCGGCAGTCCGGGCAGGACGCAGTCTTCTTCTGCGCAGCAGCGAAGCATTGCGGGCAGCAGCGGGCTTCATGCCAGGCACCTGTCCGAACGCATTCAGAATCAGATAGAAGCACAGGCTGCCAAGCAGGATCGAAGCCCATGCAGGAACGCCGAAGGTTGAAGGCAGAATCCCGGCAATCACAGATACTGCAGCCGTCGTCAGCGCATACGGAAGCTGCGTCTTCACATGATCGAAGTTGTCGCAGCCGGCACCCTGCGAAGAGAGAATCGTGCAGTCGGTGATCGGCGAGCAGTGATCCCCGAAAATACAGCCGGTCAGAGAGCAGCCGATGCATAACGGCAGATAGCTTGCCGTAAGCGCCGGATTCTGTGCCACCATCGATGCCGCAATCGGAACCGCCATCGGCAGGGCGATGAACATGCAGCCAAAGGAACCGACCGCAAACGACACAGCACAGCAGGAGAGGAACAGGAATGCAGGAACAAGCTGCCATGGCATATTTCCTGAGATCACCCCTACGGCGTAATAAACCGTTCCGAGATCCTTGACCACCCCGGACAAAGCCCAGGCAGTTGTCAGAATGACAGCCGTCGGAAGAATCTGCGCACAGCCGGAAATGAAGGCGTCGATCGCTTCCTTCAGCGTGAATGCATGGCTCATGATTCCCATGAACACAGCCACCGCGGTGCCGAGCATCGTTGCCTCAAAGATCAGGAATACCGTATCCGCCTGGCCGAATGCAGTTGAGAGATTCTGCATCGTAAACGGTGCGTTCTCGGCCAGAAGGCCGGCTTTCACAGCGTTTGCTCTGCCAGTCACGTAGAACATGATCAGTGCATATACAAACAGGACTACCAGCGGAACTACTGCATTCCGGACTTTTCCTTCTGTTTTCTTCCCGGTGCTCTGCTTCTTCTGCTCTGCTTCATAAATCTCGGAATCCCTGCGCAGCGGCTGACCGTTTCTTGCCCTGGTCTCTGCTTCCAGCATCGGCCCGAACTCTCTTCCGGTCAGAGAAGACTCCAGAATGAAGATCAGGCAGAAGATGCAGTAGAAACAGAACGGAATTGCCTGCAGGAACAGCTGATATCCTGACAGATTCAGCTGTGCATTTTCAAGTCCCTGATTGATGACCGACACTTCTACAGCAACCCAGCTTGAGATGATGGCAATGCCGGATACCGGTGCCGCGGTGGAATCCACAATATATGCAAGCTTCTCCCGGGAGACATTCAGCTTATCGGTGATCGGCTTCATGACCGGCCCGACGATCAGGGAATTCGCATAGTCATCGAAGAACACGATGACGCCGAGCAGTTCGCCGACCAGGCTCGCCTTGCGGGCACTGTTCACCTTACGGACCATCTTCTCCGCCATCTGCTCGAAGCCGCCGCTTCTGCGGATCACTTCCACCATGCCTCCGATCGCCAGGCACGAAATCAGCACTGCCACATTATTGCGATCAGCAATCGTATTCACGATCCGCGTGCAGGTTTCGTCGAGAATCAGATACGGAGCTTCTTTCTGAAGACACATCCACATCATGACCCCGCTCACAAGACCTGCAAGCAGAGAAAGAATCACATCCTGGAAACAGAATGCAAGCAGAAGGGTAATGGCTGCCGGAATGAGGGAAGCCCCGCCGAGGGCTTTGCCAATGGAAGCTGCCGAAGAAAGATCAGCAGTTTCAGCAACAGAGAGTGAAGCAGAAATACCAGCAATGACAAGAACTGCACATACGGCTGCCGCTGCAGCCTTCCTGAGACGAACCGGGTGAGAATCCATACTGTGATCAAGCGCTCCTTACTGCGCAATATGTCACCATTCTTCTGACTTTTACTGTCGAGCCGATCCTGTATCTTTTCACGGCTCCCCTATTCGATCAGGAGCATGCTTCCATGTCTGCGGCTATCACAAACACATTGATAACAATAGCACCTTGCTGTCCTACTTCAAGATGAAACTTTTGCGAATTTTTCGCCTTTCTGAATTACCCTCACTTTCGTAAATAAAGCCCATGATCAAGCCGTATTCAGCAGTTCATAATCCGATCAAATTCATCAAGAACTTCAGAAAACAGCAGAATCCGGAAGAAGACAGACACCTGGAAGCAGGCATACATGGATCCGAAACAGGGCACAGAAAACCCGCAGCTATCTATGCCACGGGTTCCTGCTCATTCTTTCAATTCAGATTTCCACGAAAACCTCAGCACCCTGGTGGCAAATCGGGCATTCTTCCGGAGGAGTTACTCCCTCACAGACATATCCGCATACTCTGCACTTCCAGGTCTTCATCAGATCAAAGACTTCTGCACCCTGATGGCAGACCGGGCACTCTCTCGGAGGCTGTTCTCCCTCATAGATATAGCCGCAGATCCGGCACTTCCACTTTCTGACCTTGGCTCCAGGTTCTGTGACTTCCTCATAATCGCTTTCAGGCTTCCTGGTTGCCTTCAGCTTCCGATAGGAATCAGCGCTCTCTCCGAGATCCTGTTCTCTGGAGTGATAAGTCGTATGAAGCATCTTTTCCGCAAGCTCAGAGAGCGGTTTCTCATAGAAGGACTCATACAGCTCATTCAGCTCCTGGTTCCTGGTGCTGACCTTCTCATCCATTGCGGCATCTTTCTGAAACAGGCCTTCGATCCGTTTTTTTCTTGCTTCATCAGCCGTTTCCAGATGCTTCGGCTGACCTCCGCCGCCAATACAGCCGCCCGGGCAGGTCATGACTTCGATGAAATCAAAGTCCTCCAGCTTCTGTTCTTCCAGGAAACGGCGGACATTTGCCGTTCCGTAAATCACTGCAGCACGCAGGCAGAGAGACTCTGTAAGCTGTACTTCAGCAGTGCGGATGCCTTCATACCCGCGCAGTGCGGAAAGATGCAGCAGCTCTTTCGGTGCCGGCTTGTGATTCAGGTATTCATATGCCGCTCTCAAGGCTGCTTCCATGACGCCGCCGGTCGCTCCGAAGATCACGCCGGCACCGCTCTTCTCAGACATCAGGGAATCGTAATCCGACTCCTCAAGAGAGCTGTAATCAATGCCGGATTCCTTCGCCCAGCCGATGAGCTCTCTCGTCGTGATGCAGAGATCCATGTCTCTGAGTGATGGTTCATTCCAGAAAGAAGCAGAATCATTCATTTCTTCTCTGCGGATCTCAAACTTCTTTGCGGTGCATGGGGTCAGGCACACATTCACGATCTTCTTCGGATCGATGCCTCTCTTTTTCGCATACCAGGTCTTGATCGTCGGTCCCTGCATGCCAATCGGACTCTTGGCCGATGAAATATGCGGCAGCAGATCAGGATAATAGGTCTCTGCGAACTTCACCCAGGCCGGGCAGCAGGACGTAAACTGCGGCAGCGGAGCACGCTTTTCCGTGACACGGCTGAGCAGTTCCGAAGCTTCTTCCACGATTGTCATATCTGCCGCAAAATCGGTATCCAGCACGATATCAGCCCCCAGCGCGCGAAGCAGCGCAACCATCTTTCCTTCTGAGAAAGTCCCCGGCTTTTCTCCGAATCCCTCTCCCAGAGAAACCCGAACCGATGGCGAAGTAGATACGATGACCAGCTTCTCAGGATCTGCAATCGCCTGCTTCAGCGCAGCAACCTCGCTCTTTTCCGTGATCGAATCCGCCGGGCAGACATTCGCACACTGTCCGCAGTGGATGCAGATCGGCACATCCCCTGTTTTCTGCAGGTCGTAATACGTCAGAACCGAGATCTCATCCCGGCATACGTCCCGGCAGTTCCCGCAGCGGATACAAAGTTCCTCACGCCGCTCAATTGATGGATTCTCCGGGTCAATCGGAACCCGGATCTCCGGTGATAGATGTCTAGTCATCCTGATGTCCTCCTCTGTTTATGAGTCTGCCATCTCACCCAGAACGGCAGTACCCTTTTCTCAACTATGATTTCTCAGCGGAAGTTTGTCTACACAAAGATACGATATTCTCCGAGCCCCAGGACTGTTCAGGAGCAATCAGAAATGCATGATCATGCACATAAAAACCGCATAGCTCTGCGGTTTTCATATCTATGGAGCACCTGACGGGAATCGGACCCGCGTCTCAACCTTGGGAAGGTCGCATTCTACCATTGAACTACAGATGCATCTTTCAAGTACTTTTTTATATTAACCCACCGGAGGATTTTTCTCAACATGCTGATACAATGTCCGGTATGGAAATCACCCTTGAACAAGCCTTGCGTCTGACCAGCTGGTTTCAGAAAAATCAGCGCATTCTCCCCTGGCGGAATACCGGAAACCCTTATGATGTCTGGCTGAGCGAGATCATGCTGCAGCAGACCAGAGTAGAATTTGTGAAAGAACGCTTTCTGCAATTCCGTAAAAAACTTCCGGATATTGCCTCGCTTGCAGAGTGCGAAGACGATCGGCTGATGAAGCTCTGGGAAGGCATGGGCTATTACAGCCGGGCAAGAAACCTGAAGAAATGTGCTCAGGCAGTCATGCAGGAATATGATGGCGTGCTGCCTGCGGATCCTTGCAAGCTGAGAAAGCTTCCTGGAATCGGCCCGTATACGTCCGGGGCAATCGCCGCCATTGCCTATGGCATTCCGGTACCAGCAGTTGATGGCAATGTGCTGCGGGTGCTGGCAAGACTTTTCTCTGATCCTTCTGATATCCGGAATCCGGAAACCAGAAAGTCTTATGAATCAGTCATTTCAGATTTCTATGAGAACCATCTTTCTGAAGCAGAGAAAGCTGATCCGGCGTTTGTTTCTCATTTCACCCAGGGATTGATGGAACTTGGTGCACTGATCTGTGTTCCGAATGGAGAACCGCATTGCGACAGCTGTCCCTGGAAGCCGTTCTGCACGGCACATCTGGAAAACAGGACGGATGAAATTCCTTACCGGAGTGCTCTGAAAGAGCGGAAAGTAGTGAAGCGCACGCTGTTTGTGATCCGGGATGGCGAACGCTTCCTGCTGAGAAAGCGACCTGCGCAGGGACTGCTGGCTGGATTATATGAATTTCCCGGGATGGATGAATGGCTGGATGCCAGTCAGGCAGCCAAAGCTGCCGAACAGCAGTTCCATGTGATGCCATTGCGGATCAAGCGGCTGCCGGATTCAAAGCATCTCTTCACGCACCTGGAATGGGATATGCGGGCATATGAGATCCGGATTGCCGATCTGAGCACCCTGAAGGCGGAGAACTGTCTGCTGCTGACAGAAAAGGAACTTGCTGAGACAGCAGTTCCTTCTGCATTCAAGGCAGTCAAAGCCTGGTATTCTCTTTAGTGTCTGAAGCGGGCAAGGATGTTGCTGAAGAAGCCATTGCCGCTCTTCTCTGCTTCCTTGACCTGCGGAGTTATTTTCTGTGGCTTGATATCCATCTTGTCCGCCATGGTCTGCCGGCGATAGCTCTTCTTCTTTTTCGGCTGGCTGTTTCCGGAATGTTCCTGGTTCTTCTGCTCAGCCTGTTTCGACTGAGTTTTCTGGTTATGGGAGCCGGAGTGATTCTGATGGTTCTGATGATTCTGTTTCTGATCAGAAGAATGGTTCTTTCTGCTCTGATTCTGGTTATGGTGAGGATCAGCGTTCTTCTTCGGCTGGTTCTGATTCGGCTTCTTGGCGGAAGACTTGTGTTCCGGATTCTTTTTCTGTTCTGACGGCTTTGCTTTGTTCGGCTTGTTTCCGGAATGATTGTTCTTCCGGTGATTCTGCTGCTTCTTTGCAGGTGCTTTTGCGTCAGTCTTTTCAGCCGGCTTAGCTTCCGGAAGCGGGCTGCCGTTTTCTCTCGTCCACATAGCAGTATTGTCGCCGCCCCTGTGGAGCAGAAACTGTGCTGCGGTATTCAGATCATGGAAGCGGTAGTTCTTTTCGAACTGGATTCTTCCGGTCTCGGTTTCGCCGAGAATTCCCTTCTCCGTCATATCCCGGAACAAAGAGCGCATGGACTTCATTTCCTGAGGTCCGTATGCCTTCATGGTTGTCCCGGCGAGAATTTCAATGCACTGCGGGTTCACATAGAGGGCCCGCGCATTGACTGTCGGAGCAGTGAGTATGATCACGTTATCATTTTTTGTCATTTCGATTGATGCCTTTCCTGGTTCATAAGGGTAAATTGCGATGATCTGATCTGCCATCTCATCGCAGCGCTGCAGAATGTCTCTGACGGTCCATGTATCCTTCTTCAGAAGCTCCGTATTCATGCGGATGTGGAGGGTTTTCGAAAGAACGGACTTCTTGAATGCGAAATCCTGATTGCCCATCCGGGTATTGTCATACTCCGCGCAGAGCGTAAGGTTGCCGATCAGATTTGCATAGAAGGCATATTCTTCTTCATCCCGGGCGCCACTGTGCTGCTTCCACCACGCATCTGGATGCTGGGGCATGATGTGCTCGATATTCAAGGCAGAAGTATCCACTTCAGCCGTAGCCTCGTAGTGCTCGATCCGCTCCAGAACCGGGCGGATGCACATCAGTGAATAAGCATTAACTTCTCTCAGGCAGCTGCGCAGCTGGCTGTCAGTCGGCATTGCCAGAGCCTTTCCGCGGTTGTTGTTGACGAGAAATACACGAGTGATCTCCATGAGATTCTGATGCGTCTTCTGCCAGCTGTTGAGAACAGAACGAAGCAGCTGCGGGAAATACCGGCTGAGCGAACCGCTGTCCATTCCGCAGAGAGACCGTCTCATCAGATACGTATCCAGCAGGCGGATCAGATCCATCAGCGTCTTCAGATCAAGCTTTCCTTCGTCATGAAGACTGAACATGCCCATCAGGAACGGAGCCGGAACCCTGGTTTCATTCCTGCGGAAATTCTTCAGCACTGCTTCCAGCTCCGGTTCCTCGGCAGGTCCGTTCACAATGGCATTGTAATACCGGCAGAAGCGATTGATCTCCCGGAGCTTGGTTTCCTTATCTGCTTCCAACGCATTCCAGAAATCCTTGAATCCTTCGTACACATCTCTGCGATTGAGCAGTTCATACGTTCTGGATGCCAGATAATACCGGAAGAATTCTTCCAGCTTATGAGAATCCGGCATCATCTGTTCCAGCGGCTGCCAGTACATGCGGTAATTCCGCTCCTGCACTTCGCTGGTATCATTCATCAGAATATAGTTCCTGATCATATCTGCAGAAGTCAATGGAGCACCCGTGCTATTGATGGACTCGAAGATCTGCTGTGCATTGTCCTGATCGGAAAGCGGAAAAGCCAGGATATCCATTCTTCCCAGCGTATCCAGTATCTCAGCCAGAGAATATTTCTGGGCTGCCTTCTCGATTCTTTCGTAGATATAATCGTAATTCCGGTAGACCGTTGTTTCCTTCTCTTTTTTCGTGAGATCAGTCCAGCTTCCGTAGACAAGCTTGGCATAGACATCATCTTCCGAAACAGCAGGCTTCAGGCGCAGCCGGGCTTCTTTCGAGGCATGGCGGTTATAGAGATAATAGTCATCAATCATCCCTTCAATCTCCGCATCATTCTTCTCCTTGGCCACCCGCTTGAGGCAGAGCAGGAAGATGAAGGAAGTCGTCAGACGCTGCTGGCCATCCACAATCTGAATCTCCTTATACATCGCACCGAGATCAGATTCGGTATAGATCAGAATGCCGAGGAAGTGATTCCGGCTGCGATCCGCAAGCAGGCCCTCCAGGTCATCCATGAAATGGGCAGTCTCACCGAAAGGATTCCAGGAATAATTTCTCTGATATACCGGAATCACGAGCTGACTGCCCATCATCGATTTGATAAAGTCAGACATCGTCGTTCTGACTGGCTGTTTGATCATTCTTTCATTCCTTTCAAGGCGAAGTAATCATATCACAGACCCGCCTCGGTGTCTGCGCGGCGATTCTGCGCTGTCCGGGATCGTTCTGATATGGAAGCAGGGAAAACCAGAATATTGTGATGAAACTTTTCTGTTTTTTCTGTTGTTTTCCGAATTCCGTTATGATAATATACATGAGCAGTCGCTCTGGCGAGTTGGTGAAGCGGCTTAACACACCGCCCTTTCACGGCGGCATTCACGGGTCCGAATCCCGTACTCGTCACCATATGGTTTTAGGGGTGTCGTACAATGGTAGTACATCGGTCTCCAAAACCGCTAATGGGAGTTCGATTCTCTCCACCCCTGCCTTAACTGGAAAAGTCGAACACGATTCAGCGAATGATGTGCGGCTTTCCCCAGATAACACTGTGCCTCGTATGAGGCTTTTTTTTGCGTTCTCAGAAGAAAACAAAGAGGAGGAACCGCATCCCCCGTTCCTCCTCTGTTCGTATTCAGGCTGCTTTCTTCACATCCTTGAACTCAGTGCCATTGGTCAGCACTACAATGACCGTGTCCGGATGGCCGGCTGCCTTGATCTTCTTCCGATCAAACTGGAGCAGTTCCTGACCAGCCTTGACTTTGTCGCCCTGCTTGACGAATGCCTTGAAGCCGTCGCCATTCATATTGACGGTATCCACGCCGACATGGATCAGCACCTCCATACCGGTATCAGATTTGAGACCGACCGCATGATTCGTCGGGAATACCATGACCACTTCGCCGTCAAACGGTGCATAGACCACATCATCACTGACTTCAATTCCGATTGACGGACCCATCGCTTCGCCGGCAAATACTGCATCCGGGATTTCAGATGCCGGAATGATCTTGCCATTGACCGGAGAAAGAACGACACCTGCTTCTGTGGTGATTGCGGTTTCCTTCGGAGCTTCAGCCTTTTCGAACGCTGTCTTTTCAGCCGCTGTGCCTTCTGCTTCGACTGCATCAGCCTCAGCATCTTCTTTCCAGAGGATGTTCGTCAGAACGAATGCCAGGCCTCCGGAAATCGCAAGAAGAATCGTATAGACCAGCGGATTGTTGATCGTGAGATAGCCCGGGATTCCGGTTACGCCATATGCCGTAGCACCGATTCCGGAGAATGCCGCAAACAGCGAGCCGACTGCGCCGGCGATCATAGCCGCGATGAATGGCTTGAAGAGACGCATATTGACACCGAAGATTGCCGGTTCCGTGATTCCTAACGCTGCCGAGAGCGAAGACGGAACTGCAACGGACTTCATCTTTGCATTCCTGGTCTTGAGACCTACTGCCAAGCAGGCACCGAACTGTGCAAAGTTCGCTGCCGAAGCGATCGGCATCCAGGTATTCAGACCGCCGGCTGCCAGCATGCCTGCTTCGATGATGTTATACATATGATGCAGACCCATGACGACCGTCCACGGATACAGCGCCCCCATTGCCGCAGCCCCGAACGGATTCTTGACCAGCACCTGCGCACCGGCAAGCACCCAGTTCTCAAGCTGTGCGAAGATCGGGCCGATGACGATGAACGTCAGCAGGGCCGTGACCAGCACGGTGACCAGCGGAACCACGAAGAGGTCGATCATTTCCGGGACCTTCTTATGGAGCCACTGCTCCAGCCTCGACATGAACCATACCGATATGATGACCGGAATGACATGTCCCTGATAGCCTACCTGACGGACTGAGAGGCCGAACAGATTCCAGGTCGGAATCGCGCCTTCATAGCTTGCGACAGCCCACGCATTCACCAGGTTGGAATGAATCATCAATAGACCGATGACCGCACCCAGATACACGTTGCCGCCGAAGACCTTTGCCGCAGATACTGCAACAATAACCGGCAGATATGCGAACGCGGTATTCGCTACCATATCCAGGAAGTTATACCAGTCGCTTGCCGCAAATCCCGGAATCGCCTTGCCGAGTGCTTCCACAAGACCCATCATGAGACCAGAAGCTACGATCGCCGGCAGAATCGGAACGAATACATCGCCCAGTGCTTTCAGCATCTGCTTCCAGACCGGCATCTGCGCTGCCGCAGCTGCCTTCACGTCTTCTTTGGTCGCCGCTGACAGACCCGTGATATCAAGGAATTCGTCATATACCTTATTGACGGTTCCTGTTCCGATGATCAGCTGAAGCTGACCATTGGAAGAGAAGACTCCCTTGACGCCCTCGACATTTTCGAGTGCTTTGACATCAACCTTGCTGTTATCAACAATTGCAAGGCGGAGCCGTGTTGCGCAATGTGCTGCTGAAGCGATGTTGTCTTTTCCGCCCAGATGACTGTAAATCTCTTCCGCGCACTTCCGATAATCCAATGCCATACCCTTTACTATTCTCCCCTCGTTGCTTATAATCCGCTTCCGTCCAGAAGCCCGAGCATCTGAAATCCCTTTTCAAGCCCGTCTTCCTCTACAGAAGGAACTACCACATTGCTGATCTTCTTCAGAGTCTCTGCACCATTCGCCATGCAGACAGATGTTCCCACCGTCTGAATCATGGTCAGATCATTCATCGAATCGCCGAATCCATACGTATCACTCAGCGGTACCTTCAGTGCTTCTGCGATCTTACGGATCCCGGTTCCTTTATCAAACGCACGATTGATCAGCTCTCCATTCTGACAGCTCCCATGTGCTCTGACTTCCTGGATCACGAAATCAAATTCATCTCCGAGCATCCGCTTCGGTTCCTCCAGCTGTGATGCATTCTGACACATGATCACAACCTTATATACGGGTGCCCCGTCATATTCTTTCATCGGCCGAATCGAAAGCGACTCTGATAACGCTTTCCGCCACCGTTCGATTTCAGAATTGTCCGCATCCGCATTCTTCAGGAAGTCGCCGAGATTCTCATCTCCATAGGTTGCATCCTTCGCTTCAATCGTGCAGAATACTCCGTTCTTATGAAGTACTTCCAGACTTCTTTTCAGCTGTTCATCTGTCATCGGATGATCATAGATCACCTTGTCATCCAGTGTGACATAGCCGCCAGCCGAAGCCACCATGCCGTCAAACGGATACTTCAGTAACGGTTTCAGCATGGCATAGTTCCGTCCTGTGCAGAGAAACACCAGATTTCCGAGATCTCTGGTCCTGCGGATTGCCCGCAAGGCACTCTCTGGCGGAACATTGGATCCAGCCGGAGTCAGAGTCCCGTCAATATCCAGGAAGATGAGTTTCATTCGCTTCCCCCTATTCAATTCAGGCAGACACCGAAGCAGTCTGCCGTTTCTGTTTACCATAATTATACGTTAGGAAGAAAGCCCTTACACTCAGAAAAATTGAATTTCGGTACAGAAATTTCTGATGGCGAAACAAATCGTGAAAAAAAGCAGCGGCAGAGAGAGAAAGTTTTCTCCCCCGCCGCTGCTAGTTCAATGCCTTATTCTTTCCTGCGGCGATCCGCTGCCTGCGCAGCAATCAGAGCGATCAGAAGGATCACCATGCACACGACAGCGATGGTCTGGATCGAATTGCTGGAATTCGTTCCCAGAACAACAGAGCCATCCGCATCCGTTACCGGAACCAGCAGGTCTCCATTTCCATCACGGGAACAGAGCACCGGCGACATATCAGCCTGCGAAACTGCATAGACATTCGCTGCACTCTGCAGGGAAGCCGGAAGCTGATCTTTCGCAATCCGCACACAGTACAGATTATCGGAATTCAGAACTGCTGATGAAGCAGAAAGCTCAAAGGCGGCAGTATTCTTTTCCTTGATTCCGAGGTCTGAAGAAGTCAGCGCATTGAGCAGACCGCTGTCTGCGGTTTCAGAAGCAGCGGCTTCTGCATCGGCAATCACTGTGATTCTTCCATCACCGTAAGGATTGCTGTAAGTATCAGGAACCTGCTCATTCTCCAGCGACTTGAAGAAGCTGCACATCAGCTCTACATCAATGACATTGTCATCTCCGTTCACGATGGCCTCATCGTTCTGGAACATCGTCATGCCATCGCCGCACTGCGTGTAGTAGTAATCATTGATCACCAGCAGGTATTCCTTTTCCAGATCCACCGGCTCGCCGCCGATCAGCACATTGCTCACGCGGTAGTCGCCGTTCTCATAGGAACCATCTACTCCTAAGAACATTCCCTGGCTGTCTTCCGAGACTTTGCTTTCTTTCGACAGATCGATCTGATAGCTCAGATTTCCGCCGATCATGAAGCCGCCGCATTCTTCTGGAGACTTCCGTGCCCCCATCTCCAGGCAGTCGACAATCTGCTGTCCGGTTGCCTTGATTTCCGTCACATGGGTATACCACGGGAAGACCGTGAGCACGCTGGTATAAGTCACATCTCCTGCCAGGATATCTGCGCGGATTGATCCGCCATTGAGCAAAGACAGATCTGTCGGCTCAAACCCATCCAGATTGCTGGATGCCCAGACATAGCCATCGGTCAGGAAGTCTGCCATATTGCAGTCACGGGTTCTGACCAGCCGCACGCTGCTGTCCGATGGATCATAGATCTTCAGATCATAATCCGTATGTCCGACCACTTCCGCCAGATATGCATACTGATCTTCTACTGCAGAGACTTCCGAAGCCATGTTCTGATAAGCTTCGCTGCTCTTCTCCTCATCCGTGATCGTATCAATCAGATGGCTCTCTGCTGCACTGATCTTTCCATCCGCAACCGTCAGCTTCAGGCAGCCGATATTCTCCAGCTTGGTGCCGGTGCTGGTCAGAAGAACTTCCTCGCCATCTTTGTTCTCAATCTGTTCGCCTGCAATGACGGAATGCGCATGACCGTCCAGGAACACATCGATTCCATCTGTATTCTCGATAATTTCCGGACTGGACCAGCCATCCGTGACACCCTCATCGCCGATATGCCCCATGACGATGACATAATCCGCTTCGGTTCTTGCCTGATCAACCGTCTTCTGAATATAGGCATAGAAGTCTTCCGGAGTATCCGCATTGAACGTGTACTTATACGTCTGTCCGTCATCTTCCATGAAGTACGTCGGAGTTCCCTTGGAGATCGACTCCGGAGTATCCAGACCGACAAACGCGATCTTCACGTCGCTTCCGTCCACTTCAAAGTCCTTTACTTCATAGCCTTTGCTTAAGACGAAGTTTCCATCCATATCTGTGAAATTTGCACAGATATACTCGAGACCAGGATGATTCTTCACCTCATCCAGGAACGTATCCACGCCGAAATCAAACTCATGATTGCCCGGTATGCACAGATCATAGCCAAGCTTCTCCATCAGATCCATGGACGCAGTGCCATCCGACAGCGTGTCGAACACTGCTCCCTGAATGGAATCGCCATTGTCTACCAGAAGAACTCCAGCCGCCTGTGCCTGTGCCTCTGCCCGGACTGCCGCAATGCCGGCATAGCCAAGCGAAGAAGAAGTTCCGGTCAGACCGGCATTGTCCGAAATTCCTCCATGCACATCATTCGTGTAAAGCACGATGATGTCAGAAGAACCGGCACCGATGTCCCCGAAGGTCGTACCTGTCGCCCGCACCGGCTGCAGACATAATCCGAAAGCCGCAGACAGCGCCAGCAGAAAACCAGCAAATCGTTTCATTATCTTTTCCTCCCATACAGAAATCACTGCAGGCAGAACAGATTTCTTCTCCTTTCTCTATGATGTATGTATTTCTGCACTGCAATTCTGTAAGTTCAGTATAGTTCTTTGTACAGATTTTACAATTGTCCGATTGAGACAGAAAACGCTATCTGTACAGATAGCGCTCAGTTCGTATTCTTCGGTTTGATTCTCAATGGCTTGATCCGCTTCAGCACCAGTCCGGCAATGTATCCGGTCAGAATTCCAGCCGGAATGGATCCTAAGAAAAGATAAGGAAGCAGCACGGCAATTCCTGGCTGCATATAGAACAGCATGACTACGAACACCTGACCGACGGAATGCGCGATCGACATCAGCACCGACGTGAACATCAGCGAGGAATTCAGCCGGTCCAGAAGAATCAGCACCAGGCTCGAAAGCAGCACGCCGCCCGCACTGATCCAGAACGTGCTCCCGAAAATCGTTCCTCTTAACAGATTTCCGATGACTACCCGCATGATGTTGACGATGATCATATCCTTCACGCCAAGCAGGCGGATCGTGATCAGCGCAACAATATTCGCCAGGCCGATTCTCAGCACGCCGATGATCGGTCCGATATAGATGGACTCCACCAGGTTCAGCACGATCGCCATCGCACTGAGCAGAGCCAGATAGGTGAAATGGCGGTTCTTATCGATCGTCATTGTGCAGCCGACTCCTCCGGATAGATGATGATGTTATTCGGCAGGCAGGTGATCGGAATCGGATCATCCACCGATGCCCAGCCCATGCTTGCGCAGATATGGTTCGGGCATTTCTCATTGATGACTCTCCACTTGCCGTCCTTGACTTCCACCTGCAGTCCGCCAGTATCTCCTTCTACGGTATAAATCGCGTCCACATTCGGATCAAATTCCTGAACGATCGTATTTCCGTGCTGGATCGCGACCTTCGTCCCCGATGATTCTGCGGGAGTATTCCGGTTCAGCACGACCAGTGCAATCAGAGCTCCTGCCACAATCAGGATCAGTATCCACAGTTCTTTTTTCTTCATAGTGAACGCATTATATCATCTCTCCACAAGGGAAACAATGATCGAGCTTCCCCTGAATCAATGCTCGTTTTCTGCCTTCAGAATCGCATCCATGCCCTCTGCATAGCCTGCCCAGCCATGGCCTTTGATCTGGGTGAGGCAATAAGGAGCCTCATAGGAAATATGGCGGAAATCCTCCCGGCTGCTGATATCGGTGATATGAACCTCCACCACCGGAACCGGTGCAATTGCTTTTACCGCATCTGCCAGCGCAATGCTGGTATGCGTATAAGCACCCGGATTGATCACCACTCCGAGCATATGCGAAAAATAAGCCTCCTGGATCCAGTCCACCAGATCTCCCTCATGATTGGACTGGCGGCAGTCTGCTTCAATGCCTCTCTTCCCGGCTTCTTCTTTCAGAAAGGCAACCAGATCCTCATAGCTCCCTTTCCCATACAGATTCTTTTCCCGGATACCGAGCATATTCAGATTCGGCCCATTCAGAACCATGATCTTCTTCATCTGTCAAAGCACTTCCTTCTCTCGGTAGACTGAATCATCTTCTGCTTCATGCCTTCCGTATCTTCCTCATCAATCATCTTCCGGAACGTCTGCAGCTCCCTCTCGAACGCATCAATCTCGGCAATCAGATAATCCTTGTTCAGGATGAACAGCTCCGGCCACATATTCTCATTGATCTTCGCAATCCTGGTCAGATCCCGGAACGAGTCTCCGGTATACTGCGCCAGATGCGTACTGTCATTCGCATTCATCAGGCAGACCGCAATCACATGCGTCAGCTGCGACAGATAGCCGATCATCTGATCATGTTCTTCCGGGCTCAGCACCGCAATATGATGAAACTGCAGAATCTCAGCTAGCTGCTTTGCAGTTTCGATTGCCGATTCCGTATTCTCCTCTGTCGGCACAATCAGGAAATTTGCCTGACGGAAGCGGTTCGCATCACTGTACGCAATTCCTCTGAACTCTCTTCCGGCCATCGGATGGCAGGCAATATACTCCACATCCTTCCGGAGAATCCGATTCACTGCTTCGATGACCTTTCTCTTGACGCCAGTCACATCCGTGATCAGACAACCCGGCTTCAGTTCCTGCTGGTGCTCTTTGATCCACGAAACAAACACATGCGGATAAAGCGCAAAGATCACCAGATCACTTCCCCGTACCAGCGAAGGATCCGTGCTTCCTTCCTCAATCCATTCTTTCTTTCTTGCATACGCAACGGCTTCAGGGTCTGCATCAATGCCTCTCACCCTGTAACCCTCTCTGGCCAGACCTTCCGCGTAGCTGCCGCCCAGCAAACCAAGACCGACAATCGTAATGACCGTATTCTGTGTGATCATAGCTGTTCCACCTTCACGCCAGCTTTCTTCAGATCCTTAAAGAAATCAGGATAGCTCTTGCTGACGGCTTCTGCTCCCTCTATTGTAACCGGAGAATCTGCATTGCATGCAAGAACCGCAAGCGCCATCACGATCCGATGATCATTATGACCATTCAGAACGACACCTCCGGAGATCTTCGTCTTCCCGGAGATCTCAGCAGAGTCTTCCTCACTGTGCATGACTGCTCCGAGCTTCGTCAGTTCTTCTTCCATAGCGTCAATCCGATCGCTTTCCTTGATTCTTAAACGTCCGGCATGAATGAACTTCGTCACTCCTTCTGCCTGCGTCGCTGCGGCAAACAATACCGGTCCGAGATCCGGGCAGTTTTCCAGATCAATCACCGTTCCATGCAGAACAGAAGGTTCAGCGATTACAAGACCATCCTTTTCCTTCAGACTTCCGCCCATCTCCCTCAGAATGTCCAGCATCGCATGATCCCCCTGCATGCTCTCCGGATTGATACCATGAATGCATACCGGTTTTCCGGAAATCACGCCGAGTGCTTCAAAGAATGCCGCCTGGGAATCATCGCCTTCTACCGTGCGCTCTGAAGGACGATAATGCTGATTTCCGGGAATCCGGATCTCGAGTCCTTCATCATGAATCGTGATTCCGGATCCCTTCAGGATCTGCTCCGTGAGCAGCACATAAGAACGGGACTCATAAGGAGGAATGATCCGGATCACGGAGTCCTTCTCCGCGAGCGGCAGCGTGAACAGCAAGCCGGTGATGAACTGCGAAGAGACATCTCCCTTCAGCACATACTCCCCGCCCGGCACAGGTCCCTGCACCCGCAGGAATTCGTCCTTCTTTTCAAACAGCAGTCCTTTTTCACGGAACAGTTCCTCATAGACGGACTGAGGCCGCTGCATCAGCTTGCCATGCCCGGTGAATGTCACGACCTTTCCGGTCATCGCCGCAAGCGGAATCAGAAACCGCAGCGTGCTGCCCGATTCCCCGCAATCAAGCACAGATCCCTCATACGAAGACCAGTCTCTGATTCCGGTGATATGAAGTCCGTCTGCTGCTTTCGCAGATCCTGCGCCGAGGGCCTTCAGACACCGCAGCGTCGCTTCGGTATCCTGGTTGTCTGCCACATGATGCAGAACGGAAGTTCCTTCTGCTAATGCAGCAGAGATCAGCACCCGATGCGACAGCGACTTGCTCGCCGGGATTGTCACTTCCCCTTCGGAAGTTCTTCCGGGGAAAATCTTCACTCTCATCGGATGCTTCTCCCGACCGCTTCTGCAACCTTCTTCGCACTAGTTACCAGATGTGCGAACTTTTCCGGTTTCAGAGACTGCGCACCATCCGACATTGCCTGATCCGGATGGTTATGGCACTCGATGATCAGACCGTCGCAGCCTGCCGCAATCGCCGCCAGCGATACCGGCTCGATCAGCTTCCAGTCGCCGGAAGAATGAGATGGATCAATCACGATCGGAAGATGCGTCCTCTCCCGGAGAATCGGCACCACGGCAAGATCCATCGTATTGCGCGTGTACTTCTCATACGTGCGGATGCCGCGCTCGCAGAAGATGACATTCGGGTTGCCGCCGGACATGATGTACTCTGCACTCATGATCCATTCCTCGATCGTTGCCGACATGCCACGCTTCAGCAGTACCGGCTTCTTCGTATGTCCGACTGCCTTGAGCAGATCGAAGTTCTGCATGTTTCTGGCACCGATCTGCAGCACATCCACATATTCGACGAATTCATCGAGCTTATCTGCAGACATGATTTCCGAGACAATCGGCATTCCGTTCTTCTGTCCTGCTTCATAGAGATCCAGGATGCCTTCATGGCCGAGACCCTGGAAGGAATACGGAGACGTACGCGGCTTATAAGCCCCGCCCCTCAGCACTTTCGCTCCTGCTTCATGGACTTCTTCGGCAATCTCTTCGACTTCCTTTTTTCCTTCGACTGCGCATGGTCCTGCCATCAGCACGATCGGCTGTCCGTTTCCGATCCTGATGCCATGGCCCAGATCCACAATCGTATCCTGAGGATGGAACATGCGGTTGGCAAGCTTGTAAGGAGCCTGCACACGCTGCACATTCTCAACCCATTCATTTGCCTGGATCAGACGTTCATCCAGTCTTGTCGTATCTCCGACCAATCCCCATACATTCCAGTTTTCTCCCTGGATGATGCTGACCTGCAGTCCTCTGTCTTCGAACTGCTTATGCAGCTTATCAATTTCTCCCTGCGGTGCGTTCTTCTTCAGGGTGATGATCATAATGTTTCCTCCATTGCCTTTCTGATCTGTTTCAAAGTATCTCCGACCGAGCCTGAATTCTCAATTCTGACATCTGCATAGCGTTCATAATAAGGTCTTCGTTCTTGATAGAGCGACAGAATATGTTCCCGATCAGAAGAAAGCGGGCGATCGCTCGATCCGTACAGCAGATCCACAGGACGGTCCAGCCAGAGAATCAGTCCATTCTCGGCTAATGCCTGCATGTTTTCCTTCCGCTTGATGACTCCGCCTCCGCAGGAGATCACACTCCCCATAGCTTCTTTCAGCGAATAGCAGAGACTGCTTTCGAGATCTCGGAAATACGTCTCTCCGCGTTCCTGGAAGCAGGTGCAGATCTTCATGCCCATCTCTGCTTCAATCACTTCATCCATCTCGATCCGCTTCTTTCCGGTTTCTTCGGCCAGCAGTTCTGCAATCGTCGTCTTGCCGGAAGTCGGCATGCCGATGAGCACGACGCTTCTTCTCTGATCATACAGAGACTTCATGCATGCAAGGATCTCTGCTTCCGGAATATGCTTGTCTGCAAACCAGCGATCAGCAGCTGCCGCCTGGCGGACGAGCATCTCGAATCCCCCGCAGGTCACGCATCCCTTCAGCTTCGCTTCAAACAGGAACTTCGTCCGCAGCGGATTGGCAATCACATCCACGGCATACTTCAGATGGTCAAATACCGAAGGATCCGCCGGCATCAGTTCATCATGCGGCTTCATGCCAAGCGGAGTCGCATTGATCAGGCACGCATACTCCGAGGCATGATCAAGCAGTTCCTGCATCGTGATGGATCCGGGACTGTGCTTGCGGCTCGTCACGCAGAAGTCTGCGCCAAGCTGCTTCAGTGCACACCGGATCGCCTTGGATACTCCCCCATCGCCGATCACGGCAGTCTTTCCGTTCTTCACATCAATGCCATGAGCCATGATCATATCCCGGAAGCCTTCGACATCCGTATTGTGACCGATCAGCCTGCCGTTCTGATTCACGATGGTATTCACTGCTCCGGCTTCCTGTGCAAGCGGATCAAGCTCATCCAGATACGGAATGACTTTCTGTTTGTAAGGGATGGTCACATTCAGACCATCGAATTCTTTCTTTTCCAGAAACGGTCCGAGTTCTTCTTCCTTCAGCTCGATCAGCGAATAGCAGTCCTGCTTCAGAAAGAAGGAATGAATTTCCGGTGACCAGGAATGACCAAGCGGATAGCCAATCAGTCCGAGTTTCATCATTCTTCTCCTTTCAGCCACTGCCGGCCATGGGCCGATGCAAGCATATCGGCCAGCGTGATGGCAGTCATTGCATCCACGACCGCTCTTGCCCGATGGATAATTGCCGGATCATGTCTTCCGTGAATCTCGATTTCCGTATTCTCCATCGTTCTGAAATTCACGGTTTCCTGCTTTCTTGCGATCGAAGGCGTCGGCTTGATCACCGTCCGGAAGCGGATCGGCATGCCATTGGTGATGCCCCCGTTGATTCC
>SAMEA3663095__coassemble_1174_pt1 | contig 21008 bp, 17 predicted proteins | sample SAMEA3663095__metabat2_high_PE_014 | metagenome-assembled genome bin SAMEA3663095 (sample SAMEA3663095) | pig gut metagenome | biome: pig gut; feature: pig-associated habitat; material: faeces | place: France | collected 2012
CTTCCATCTGTACAAGGATGAAGAAGACCGGGAACGCAAGGTGGATGAAGCTCTCCGTTCGGTCGGACTTCTGCCGGAGCACAAGTCCCGCTATCCTCATGAATTCTCCGGCGGCCAGCGTCAGCGTGTCGGCATTGCCAGAGCCATGGTCATGGATCCGGAATTCATCATTGCCGATGAACCGATTTCGGCACTTGATGTCTCGATTCGTGCACAGGTTCTGAATCTGATGAACCAGTTCAAGAAGGAACACAACTTGACTTATATGTTCATCGCGCATGATCTCAGTGTGGTCCGCTACTTCGCAGACCGGATTGCTGTCATCCATAACGGACGCATCGTTGAAGTCGCTCCTTCTGATGAGCTGTTCCGCTATCCGCTGCATCCGTATACGCATTCTCTGCTTCAGGCTGTCCCGATGCCGGATCCGGAAATCGAGAAGGCAAAGCAGATCGTGATCTATGATGAGTCAAAGCGCGATTTGTCCGGCGAGAAACCGAAGCTGCGCGAGATCCGCCCAGGCCATTACGTATTCATGAATGATCGTGAGAAAGCTGAATACGAGAAGAAGCTTGAGGAAATGGAGAAAGAACCGATTATCGAGTAAGAGAAAACGTCCATCCGGACGTTTTCTTATACCCAAGTAAAAACCGAATCGGATACAGCTATTTCATGACAGACGTTTTCTCATCGGAACCTTCGTTCATGATTCCGTTTTCTTTCTTCTTGTGACGCATCTCCATGCTTGCTTCAAAGCCGAGGGCAGCTCGCAGGGCGATGATGCATGCGAGTGAGATGTAGTCTTCGACATCATAGGCAATCGTCGTTTTCAGCACTTCGCCGCACATCAGAAATTCAAGGGCGGTGGAAATTCCTTTTTCCAATGAAACTCCTACTTCTTTCTCACGGATCCAGAGAAGCAGGGAGTTGATTGCGGAATAAAGCATCACGATGATTGCGGTCAGTTCAAGGCAGACGGAAGAAATGTCTACCAGCTGTCTGAGAAAAGCGTTCAGTGCATCAGCCATATCAGTTTGTACTCCTGTATTCGTTTTCATTGTACCGTATCTGCCCAAAGAATTCCTAGGTGTGCAATAATAGCTTAAAAGTTCTGGAGGAAAACTATGGAAGAGATTGAAAGGATTATCGCATTATCCAATGCCTTCGGCCCGAGCGGTTTCGAAGACGAAGTCAGCGACCTGGTGAAAGATGAGCTGTCCTGGCTGGAACCGGAAGAAGATCATATGCGCAATGTGCGTGCCGTGCTGAATCCGGATGACTCTGGCAAGCCGAAAGTCATGCTGGACAGCCACCTGGATGAAGTCGGGGTGATCGTGCAGGCAGTCAAGCCTGACGGAACCATGAAGTTTCTGAAGATCGGCGGAATATCTGATAGCTCTTTCCCTTCCAGCAGGTTCAGACTGCGCAACCGGGATGGCAAGGATTATGCGGCGATTGTTGCCGCAAAGCCGCCTCATTTCATGACGGCGGCAGAGCGTCTGCAGCCAGTGTCTTTCGATCAGATGGTGCTTGATGCGGGCACCTGCAGCAGAGAAGAAACGGAACGGATGGGGCTTGGAATCGCAAGCCCGGGCGTTCCGGATGTGACATGCACGTATGATGAAGGAAGACAGCTGTTTGAAGGCAAAGCCTTTGACTGCAGAATCGGAGTTGCGGCGGAGATTCAGACGCTGGCAGAGCTTCAGGGAAAAGATCTTCCTTGTGTCGTGCAGGGAGCTTTCTCGGTTCAGGAAGAGGTAGGAGAACGCGGCGTCTATGCAAACTACAAGGCACTGAAACCGGATGTCATGATTGCCTTTGAGGGATGCCCTGCAGATGATACGTTCCAGGAGCCTTATCTGGTGCAGGCAGCGCTAAGGAAGGGACCGATGCTGAGACACTTCGATGTCTCAATGATCACGAACCCGCATTTCCAGAAGCTGGCACTCGATCTTGCTGTGGAGGAAGGCATTCCCGTGCAGGAAAGCGTCCGCTCCGGGGGCGGAACAGACGGCGGCAGAATCTATCCGGAAGGGGTACCTTCCATCGTGATCGGCATCCCGGTCCGCTATATTCATTCAGGCAACTGCTGGTGCACGTATCAGGATTACCGGGCAGCGGTAGATCTGGCGGTGACGCTGGTTTCCCATCTGGATCAGAATACAGTTGATTCACTCTGAAACCGCATAGCAAAGCCATTCGGCAGATTGCCTGCACCTTGATAGAATGCTATAATAACCACGGTTGCAGGAGGCTTTACTATGGGACTGAAAGATAAATTATTCAACTTCGTCGCACCTGTCGATGAAGATGAAGACGATGATGAAGAAGAAGAAACTGAAGAAGAACCGGAATACAGGCAGAGTGAGACAAGACCAGTGAGCCAGTACGAGAGAACGAAAAATCAGAATGTCAGACAGGTATCTGCGGATACCAAGATGGTTCTGTTTGAACCGCGCAGCTTCGAAGAGGCTGAAGAGATTGCAAGACATCTCAAGAGCCGCAGAGCCGCAGTGGTGAATCTGCATCGTCTGCAGAGAGACTATGCCCAGAGAACGATTGATTTCCTGACGGGTGTTGTCTTTGCGCTGGATGGAACGATTCAGAAGATCGGCCATAACGTGATTCTCTGCACGCCGAAGAATGTCGGAGTGGATGGAGCGATTTCGTTAGACAGCGATGATGACTGATGAGAGAGAGGATGCATTGGTCCGTCTTCGTGATCTGCAGAAGCAGAGCGAACGCCGGCACATGCATGAAGAATCCTTCTTCCTGAATGAAGAAGAACTTGCCTCAGTTCAGTCAGAATTTCCCGAATCCGCATTGATCAGATATGACGGCGGATATGAGGGAGCTCGGAAAAAGAAAGTCATCTTTCTCAGAGATGAGGAGGATGGCTTTTCTGATATTGTCTGCCTGAAAGCAGAGACAGATCAGCGTTTCCGCACGATCGGTCACCGGGATATTCTCGGTTCACTGATGAGTCTGCAGATCGACCGGCATAGTTTCGGGGATTTCTGGATGGAGGAGAACTGCATCTATCTGTATACCTCGGATCAGATGGGCAGGTTCCTGGAAGATAATCTCACCCGGATTTCGAGGCTGAATGTGTCGTTTCACCGGATTGAGGAACATCCGGTGCAGGTGTTCTATACGAAGAAAGTCGAAGCGGTGATTGCCAGCGAGCGGCTTGATGCGATTGTGGCTTCCCTGGCTCATTGTTCGCGGAATGAAGCCAAGGAAATGATCCGTCAGGGCAAGGTTCAGATCAATCATCGCGTTCTTGAAGCACCCGATAAAATGTGCGATAATGGCAATACGATTTCGATCCGGGGGACCGGCCGTTTTACGTATCAGGGGGTCCGGAATCACACGAAGAAGGATCGGATCGTAGCAGAATTCCTGCAGGACATCCAGGGAAAGGAGCGTTCGTCATGACAGCACCGAGACCGACATTCAGAGTCATGCGCAATGGGTATGATCGGTTTGCGGTGGATGATGCCATGGATCGCTATGCGTCTGAAGTGGAGAAGCTGCAGAAACAGGTTGAGCTTTATCAGAAGCAGCTCGAGGATGCGGAAAACCGCATGAAAGAGCTTCAGCGGCAGTATGAGGCACTGGAGAATTCTCTGGAAGCTCAGAAGCAGGCGGCTGACAATATTGCCAGGCTGTCGCTTCGGGAAGCCAATGAGATCATCGACACTGCCCAGAAGAATGCTGACTCGATTATTCATGAGAGTCTGGTGACTGCTCGTCTGATCCTGACGGATCTTTCCAAGCTGTATGGTGATGCAGACACGGTCAGAGATTCGACGAAGAAGAAGCTGGAGGGAATGATTCAGGAACTGGATGAATTCCGGCTTCCGAAGATGCCTGATCTGCGCTGGCTGAATGAAGCTGAACAGAAAATGCATTGATTGAGGACGTGCTCCTGTCTGAAGTCGTTATAGAGAGCTGCCGTATGGTGAAAGGCAGTACGCAATGGCATCGGAGACATCACCTCATGAGCATTCGCATTCTCACCGCGTTAAGGAGAGATTTCAAGAGGGCATGGCTTAAGCCATGAACTAAGGTGGTACCGCGCTATCAAGCGTCCTTAGAAGAGAAGGGCGCTTTTCTTATGTGCGTCCGGAGGGAGACTATGGATTATAAAGATACACTGAACATGCCGTCTACCGATTTCGAGATGAGAGGAAATCTGGCCAAGAAGGAGCCGGGAATTCTGAAGCAGTGGCAGGAACACAACTACTATCAGAACCTCCTGAAGCATCATGAGGGACAGAAGTCCTTCGTTCTGCATGATGGTCCTCCTTATGCCAACGGCAACCTGCATGCAGGAACTGCTATGAACCGCTGCATCAAGGATTTCATCGTCCGTACCCATGCCATGAGCGGCTATTATACCCCGTATTTCCCGGGCTGGGATACGCACGGACTGCCGACTGAGAATGCCATTCAGAAGCTCGGCGTCGATCGCAAGAAGATCCCGGCAAGCGAATTCCGCAAGAAGTGTGATGAGTTCGTTCATACCCAGATTGCCCAGCAGATGGAAACCGAGAAGCGTCTTGGTCAGATTGCGGATTATGAACATCCGTATATCACGCTGGACAAGCACTTTGAAGCACGCCAGATCCGCACGTTTGAGAAGATGGCACTCGATGGACTGATCTTCCAGGGACTCAAGCCGGTCTACTGGTCGCCGTTCAATGAGACTGCAGTCGCGGATTCCGAGATCATCTATAAGGATGTCAAGGATGCGACCATCTATCTGCGCTTCCAGGTTGCGGATGGAAAGGGAATCCTCGATTCCGATGATTACTTCGTGATCTGGACCACCACGCCGTGGACCATCCCGAGCAACGAGGCAGTCTGTCTGAATGAAGCGTTTGATTATGCGGAAGTGCAGACGGAGAAGGGCAAGCTTGTATTCCTTGCGAAGTTCGTCGATCAGCTGCTGGCCAAGTTCAATCTGACCAACCAGGGAATCCTCCGTACGTTCAAGGGAAAGGAACTGGAAGGCATCACCTATCACCATGTCGTCTTTGCGGATCGTGAATGCCCGGTCATCCTCGGCAAGCATGTTGAGGATGAAGATGGTACCGGCGTGGTTCATACTGCCGGCGGCCATGGTCTCGATGACTTCCTCGTCTGCGCGAAGTACGGACTGGCTCCGATCAACACGGTTGATTCGGTCGGCAATATGAATGAGAATGCCGGCAAGTATCAGGGCATGTTCTTCGAGGACTGCTCGAAGGCAGTGATTCATGATATGAGCGAGTCTGGTGCTTTGCTGGCGGTAGAGAATATCGTCCATGCATATCCGCATGATGATCGTCTGAAGAAGAAGGTCATCTTCCGGGCTGTGAAGCAGTGGTTCTGCTCCATCGACAAGATCAAGCCGCAGGTACTGGACCAGATCGACAATCATATCGTCTGGCATAACAGCTTCGGTCAGAAGCGCATGCATAACATGATCCAGGATCGCGGCGACTGGTGCATTTCCAGACAGCGTCTGTGGGGTGTTCCGATTCCGATTTTCTATAACGAAGATGGTTCGCCGATCATGGAGAAGGAAGTATTCGACCATGTGGCTGATCTCGTTGATGAGTACGGGTCCAATGTCTGGTTCGAGCGGGAAGCGAAGGATCTTCTGCCGGAGGGCTATACGAATCCGAAGTCTCCGAACGGAAACTTCACGAAGGAAAAGGACATCATGGATGTCTGGTTTGATTCCGGATCGTCCTGGAATGAACTGATCGCAAGAGGCGATAAGTTCCCGTGCGATATGTACTTCGAGGGGTCTGACCAGTACCGCGGCTGGTTCAATTCTTCCTTGATTGTCTCGACTGCCGTCAATGGCTTTGCACCGTATAGAGAAGTGCTCTCTCATGGTTATGTTGTCGATTCCAAAGGCGAGAAGATGTCGAAGTCCCAGGGCAATGTCGTCAACCCGATGGATATCATCAATAAGAACGGTGCGGATGTATTCCGTCTGTGGGCGATGACGAGCGACTTCAAGGCTGATCTGAAGCTCGGCGAGTCCAACATCAAGCAGGTCAGCGATCAGTATCGCAAGATCCGTAATACCTTCCGTTTCCTGCTCGGCAATGTGAATCCGCAGGATTTCGATCCGAAGAAGGACATGGTTCCGTATGAAGAGCTGGAGCCGGTAGATCAGTACATCATGGTGCTGCTGGATGAAACGGCAGAAGAAGTCAGAAAAGATGTTCTGGACTATGACTATGTGGCTGCTTCCAAGGCGCTCATGAATCTCATGGTCAATGAGCTGAGTTCCTATTACTGCGATTTCACGAAGGATATCCTGTACTGCTCCGAGAAGAATGATCATCGCCGCCGTCAGGTGCAGTCGGTCTACTGGAATGCCGTCGACAGCCTGGTAAGGCTCTGGGCCCCGTTCCTCGTCTATACGTGCGAAGAAGTCTGGATGCACTTCAATGATGATTCTGCTGAGAGCGTGCACTATACGGAGTTCCCGGAAGTGAAGCATTATGCCAATGCAGAAGAAGTTAAGAATACCTTCACGGAACTGATGAACCTGCGTGATGATGTGAACCGTGAACTCGAGAATGCCCGCAATGCCGGCATGATTCATTCGAGTCAGGAAGCTCAGGTTTCCATCACCTGCACAGAGGCAGATAAAGACCTGCTCGAAGGCACGCTGCCGGAGGCTGCTGCCCAGTGGCTGATTGTCTCCAAGGCAATCGTTACTGCCGGAAGCGAGCGCAAGATCACGATATCTCATGCCGAAGGAACCAAGTGCCCGCGCTGCTGGAATTACAGCACAGAGGCCGATGAGAATGGTCTCTGCCCGCGCTGCCATGAGGTGATGAGCCATAAGGCATAAGCAATCATTAATGTTTCCATGGAAGATAGTCTGTATGGGCTGTCTTCCTTTATTTATGAATTCACTGCTGAAATTAGGTGACGCCTTTTACGTATGGGAAAAGCGGTGTACCAGATGATTTGAGATAAGGCGACAGTGTAGTGAGATGCAGAGATTAATTGCACTGAATTATGCCGGCCCGGGTGGGGAATAACGCTGAAGTCCTGACCAAAAAGAGTTATGCCACCTCGTAAGCATAGTTTTTTTGTGCGCTTAAAGGCGGATTACTCTTTCCCAGGAAGCTCTTTTTGCCTCTGCTTGCCCCATTCCACGTTTGCCTTCATTTCTTTCTTGTGTTTTGAGTAGGTGTGTGGGTCGCTGCCAGGCTCGTTATGCATTTCCTTATCGTTAAAACGGGCCGCCATAAATTTTCAGGGGCTGAATCACGATGCCCTTCTTCTCTTTGGACTTCTTCGCTTCCAGCTTTTTTCCTTTGTTGTGGTCCCGCGTGTCACCGCGAATGGAGCGCACATAGGCTCTGGCATTGGTGATTTACTCATCATCGATATAACCAGTAGGAATCTTCGCCAAACTGTATTGCTTTCCATTTTTGAAGAGCTGTCTGTATCCGTTCACCTGTCAGCCTATAGGTCCAGTTGCGTCTGTCATCTTTGGCAGGCGGATACTTTTGCTTGTACTTCCGCTGGATCAGCCGAATCATGACGAGCGCGATCATGCATATGAGAAGGTGTGCATAGATGTGCTCCGACTTGTGGACATACATCGGTCTGGTATCCAGCGGTCCTTTCATTTCCTCGAACTGGTTTTCGATTCTTGACAGGCCATGGTATTTGTCGATCACGTCTGTGGAATCCATGTTGTTGGCCAGATACATCTGATACATTGCATCAAGCTTCTGATCAGCAGTGAGTGAACTGTATTTCTGTTTGAATTCTGCCTCAGTTTCCACGTAATTATTATACCGCAGAAACCTCAGAAAAGCTTATAAATAAGCCTTTTTCCGAGACTTCACGCACACTTTTTCGAGACTGCTTCTATAGACCTTTTCTGATCAATTTTCAGTCCCTGCATCAGCCATCCGTACTGCTCCTCGGTGATTGCGGCCGAATGATTTTCTTCATCACGAATCCATTTGAAATGGTTTCCTTTTTCAAGCCGTTTGTAGAATAGCCAGAACCCAGTAGAATCCCAGTACAGCATCTTCAGCTTGCTATGATCCTTGTTGCAGAACAGGAATATGGAATTATCAAAGACATTCATATGCAGTCTGTTCTGCACCACTGCAATATACCCGTCAATTCCCATCCGCATATCTACCGTTCCGGTAATCAGATACAGCCGGACGTCATCTCTTACCAGTTTCATAATCAGATCCCCAGAAGCCTGCGGAGGTCATCCGTACTTCCGCAGATACTAACTCCATTGATCTCAACCCTGATGAACTCAGAAGTGCGCTCTATTACTGTGACCGGAAGCACTTCAGAATGATCAGAACTGCAATCATCGATGGCTTCTCTCTGCTCGCGACGAAGGTGCCAGTAGAATGCTTCATAATTGAAGCCGTTCTCTTTGCAGTTTGTTTTCCCGCTTTGCTGATACTCCTTCAGAAACGGAAGCTACCATTCATGAGTATGAATATCTTTTACCATGACCCTTCTCCTTATCCTCTCTCTAGGATAGGGTCTTCGGCAGCCTTCAATAAGTTGCAGTCCTATTGAAGCTTACAAAGGAGATGACAAATAATAAGAAACTGTTAGCGCCAGGATAAAAGGGCAAATTTGTTGTGAAGATCTTATGCTTCATAACATAACAAAGCGAGACATATTCTAATTGCAAAACAGTACAGACCGACTATTAAAAAAGTAATATTCGTGAACGTATTGACAAATCAACTTGTATGCATGAATATTAAGACGAACGATCGTACTAGTCTTCACAATACTAGGGTATTTTCATTCAAACAAGAAAGGAGTGTTTTGGAATGAAAAAAGACTACATAAGCCTGACAGTGAACAAGAGGCAGTATCGTTTTTCAATTGGAACTGCTTTTGGTCAGGTGCCGCCTTCTGAAACGTTACTGACGACGTTGAGGGAGCGGCTTGGACTTACCGGCACAAAATCATCATGTAATGAAGGAGCATGTGGGTGCTGCACAGTGATCATGGACGGGGATGCAGTTACCTCGTGCATGATCCTGACTGCAGAATGTGATGGGAAAGACATTACTACGATTGAAGGATTAGAAGATCCTGAAAAAGGCTTAGATCCTATCCAGCAGGCATTTATCGATGAATATGCGTTCCAATGCGGCTATTGCACGCCTGGAATCATCATGGCGGCAAAAGCTCTTCTGATGAAAAATCCTCATCCGACTCCGGATGAAATTAAAGAAGCGCTGTCCGGAAACTATTGCAGATGCGTCAGTCATTATACAGTTCTTCGCGCTGTGAATCGCGCTGCGGGAAATCCGGAAGACACCACGGCTGTAATGCACTATGCAAAAGATGATGTAGAAGATCCGATCTGCGTCCGTGAGAACAAGCACCCATCTCCGTTTGCGTATGGTTCTGAAAATGATCATTCATCACCAGATTGAGGAGGTTGCAGGAAATGAGTAAGAAAATGAATTTCCGTGATATTGTTCAGCCGAATTATAGGCATGTCGGTAAATATATGCCGCGTATTGAGGCAAAAGACATTGTTACAGGACATGCAACATTCCTGGATGACTATAATGTGCCGGGTCAGTTGTATGGAAAGACCAAGCGAAGTCCTTATCCTCATGCAAAGATCAAATCCATTGATATTTCTAAAGCGGAAGCATACCCAGGTGTACGCGCAGTTGTAACTTATAAAAATGTTCCTGAACAGTGGGGATTGGGCTTGCCGGTCCATCGCCATCTTCTGGAAGATGAAGTTTGGTATGTTGGAGACCTTGTAGCTTTAGTTGCTGCTGATACGGTTGAAATCGCAACTGAAGCTCTTGACTTGATTGATGTAGAGTACGAGGAACTGCCGGCTGTTTATTCAGCTGAGGAGGCTTTGAAAGAGGGTGCGCCTCAGCTTTATAAGAGATTTCCTGGAAACCATGTTGATAATGGAATTAAGTACTTCCAGCCGGATGGACCATGGTGGCAGATCATCCGCGGAGATGTCAAAAAGGGTTTTGAGGAGTCTGATTATATTGCAGAAGACAAGGTTGAATTTAACAAGATGCCTTTCCCGGGAGCACCGGAAGCACCTAGTGTAATTGCGAAATGGACAGGCGAAGAGAATTTCACGTTGTGGGCATCTTCTCAAAGCTCGCATATTCTTAAGCTGATGGCAGAAGGCCGTATTCCGAAATCAAACTTCGATGTCAGGACCTTCAATGTCGGCGGATCTTACGGAAATAAGCAGTCAATGATGACAACAGTGTTATCTGCATGCATGCTGTCAAAGGTTACTGCCAAACCTGTAAAGATCATCATGACTAAGTCTGAGCAGCTGATGTGCTACGAAGTCCGGCTTGGAAGCACAATGAATGCCAAGATCGGGATGACAAAAGATGGGATCGTAAACGCGGTCGAAGGAAAATGGTTAGTTGATACTGGAGCAATTGCAGATTCTGTTCAGGGACAGGTTGGCGTTGGTCTTGGCGAAGCTCAGCTCGTCTGTGCTAAGTGCCCTAACTGGAACATGGATAGCGAAATTGCGGTTACAAACCGTCAGGCTGCAGGCATTGTTCGCGGATATGGTGGTCAGGAGCTTAACAGCTGCTTGGAACGCCTAATGTGCACTGCAATGAAGGCAGGCAATTTCAATCCGCTTGATGTTTTCAAGAAGAACTATATTGCTCCAGGTGATCGCTTTATCTGGCGTGATGGCCGTTGGTGGCAGAGCCGTTCTTCTATGTTCTTCCCTGAAGCGATGCAGGGTGCTGCTGATCGCTTCGGATGGGATAAGAAGTGGGTTGGCTGGAACAAGCCTTACTGGGTCAGCGAAGATGGAAAGCGTGCAAGAGGCGTTGGTATGGGTGTCATCGGCAATGCTGACATCAATGAAGACAATACCGAAGCTATTGTCCGCATTATCCCTGATCTGGTCGGAAATCCGAGAGCTTCCCGTGCTGTTATCGAAATGGATATTACCGAATCTGGCATGGGTACGAGAAGTAATGTTGTGAAGCAGGTCGCTGAGGTACTCAATGTGCCGGTTGATCGTGTCTATATTACGGAACCAGGTTCCAAGTATAATCCTTCAAACTATGGCTTGTGCGGATCTCGCGGCGTCATTACAACAGGAAAGGCTGCTACTCTTGCGGCTGAAGAATGCAAGAAGAAAGCACTTGAACTTGCTGCGACTTACTTCAAGCGGTCCGTTGACCAGATGGAGACAAAGGACTTCATGGTCTATGTCAGAGATACTCCTGAACTGAAGGTTCCAATGTTCAAATTGTGCCCGAAAGAGCTCAGTATCGTTGGTTATGGAAAGCACATGGAACTATTCAATATTCCTAGCTGTATTGCAGTGTTTGCTGATGTTGAAGTAGATCTGGAAACAGGAAGACAGAGACTGCTTCATATTGGAGCAGGAACTGATATCGGACAGGTTCTGGATCCGAAGGCTTTAGAGATGCAGCTTGAAGGTGGAATCGGATCAGCATGCTTCGATACAGCTTCATTTGAAGAGTGCATCCAGGACCACGAAACAGGCCGGTTGGTTACGTCTAATCTGCTTGATTATAAGTGGCGGACATTTAATGAGTTCCCAACCTACGATGCATATGTTATGGAGTCTCAGATTGATTCCTATATGTTCCGTGCACTTGGAATTGGCGAAGTGTCTGGAGCGGCAGGTGCAGGAGCAGTTTTGATGGCGGTATCCAATGCTACCGGGGTTGATATTAAGGAATATCCTGCAACGCCTGCGGTAATCCTGAAAGCAATTGGAAAGCTTTGAGAAGGAGGTAGAAAAAAATGAGAAATTTTGAATATGAGACAGCATCATCCTTCGAAGAAGCATCACAGCTGATTCGTGAAAATTCTGATGGGAAAGCAGTTGCTCTGGCGGGTGGCTCTGATCTGTTAGGAGTCATGAAAGAATCTATTCTTCCGGATTATCCAGCTAAAGTTGTCGATCTAAAAGGCATTGATGAAGGAAAAGATATTAAAGAAACTAATGGAACCATTGAAATTGGTGCGCTTGTAAAATTATCTGATGCAGCTTCGTCTGATCTGCTGAAAGAAAAAGCTGCAGCTGTTGCGGAAGCGGCACATTCAGTTGCTTCGCCATTGATCCGTAATATCGGTACAGTTGGAGGCAATCTCTGCCAAGACGTAAGATGCTGGTTTTACAGATATCCTCATGGAGTTGGCGGACGGTTGGATTGTGCGCGTAAAGGCGGAGAAGAATGCTATGCCATTCAGGGGGAAAACAGATATCATTCGATATTCGGCGGGATGAAAACTGGCCTGTCGCAGTGCACCAGAGAGTGTCCTGGCGGAACAGATATTCCTGGTTACATGGAACTGCTAAGGAAAAATGACTGGGATGGAGCTGCAAATCTTATCATGAAGTACAGCCCTATGCCGATGATTACTTCCCGGATCTGCCCTCATAACTGCCAGACTCGGTGCAATCAGAACCATCATGGGGAACCAGTTAATATCCATGCGGTGGAACGGTCTGTTGGTGATTATATTCTGGAGCATATGGACCGTTTCTTCCCTGCACCCGAAAAGGAAACAGGAAAGAAAGTTGCAATTGTCGGTGCTGGTCCTGGTGGACTGACTGCTGCATATTATCTGCGGAAAGAAGGTAATGATGTAACCGTCTATGATCGAATGGAAAAACCAGGCGGTGTTCTTCAGTATGGTATTCCTCATTATCGTCTTCCAAGGAAATATATCGATGACTATAATGATGCTCTGAAGAAAATGGGTGTTGTCTTCAAGATGAACACCGAAGTCGGGAAAGACATTACAGTTGAGGAACTGGACAAGGAATATGATGCACTGTACTTTGGAACAGGTGCATGGAAACAGCCGATTTTGGGCCTTGAGGGAGAAAACCTTACTGAGTTCGGACTTAACTTCCTGGTTGATGTAAACACGTACCTGAAGAAGGCAATTGGCAATGAGGTTCTTGTCTGCGGTGGCGGAAATGTTGCAATGGATGTTGCATTGACTGCTGTTCGTCTAGGAGCTAAGAAAGTTCGCCTTATCTGCCTGGAGCAGAGAAATGAAATGCCTGCTTCTCCTGAAGAAGTTGCACGTGCAGAAGAAGAGGGTGTTGAAGTAATCAACGGATGGGGATTGTCACGCGTCCTTACTGATGAAAGCGGAAAGGTGACTGGATTGGAATCCATGAAGTGCACTTCGGTGCGAAATGAGCTTGGCAGATTCGATCCTAAGTACGACTATAATGAGAAAAAAGTCTTTTCCTCCGACTACATTATTCTTGCAACAGGCCAGCGTGTTGATATCTCCTTCCTTGGTGATAAGTTCAGCGCCCAGTTAAAATCCTCCAGGGGATTGATCAATGCTGATATTGAGTCGTCTAAAACAGATAATCCAAAGATTTATGCAGGTGGCGATGCAGTTACCGGCCCGAACCTGGCTATCCAGGCTATCCATGCAGGTAGAATTGCAGCGATTAGCATTAATCGAGATTTAGGAGTAAGCAAAGAAGGAATCCCTGTTCCTGATAATAAGAGAATCTTCTTTGAAAAAGATCGGGTGACAGATCACGTATCGAATAAACTTCCTGAAAAGCCTCTGGAAGAAAGGTCATTGACCGAAGAAGATACGATGTCTTTCGACCCTGCTACTGCAGTTAAAGAAGCCGAGAGGTGCATGAACTGTGGCTGCTACTCTGTAAATGCTTCAGATATGTCACCGGTAATGGTGATGATGGATGCAGAGCTTGTCACGACGAAAAAGGTTATTCCTGCAAAGGATTTCTTTACTCGGAAGCTGAAAGCATATGAAATGCTTGAGCCGGGCGAACTGATCAAAGAAGTTCGCATTCGTCCGATGGAGGGGTATACAACTGGATATGATAAATTCAGAGTAAGAGATTCGCTTGATTTTGCAATTGTATCTCTTGCGTACGCTTATAAGCTAAAAGATGGCGTAATTGATGATATTCGGCTTGTTCTTGGAGCAGTTGCTCCTGTCCCGGTAATTAAAGACGATGTCGCTAAGTTCATGATTGGGAAGAAACCGACTAAAGAACTTGCAAAAGAGGCAGGAGAACTTGCTGTAAGTGATGCTGTTCCTCTTAGGGATAATGAATATAAAGTTGCTGAAGTTAAAGCTCTGATAGGAAACCTCGTTGAGCGTATGTCGCTCCAGTAAAAGGTGAAAGAAGTGGCGGGCCATGGGTATCATTCACTCATGACCCGCTACCTGATTTTTACAATAATATGTTAAAAAAATAACAAGTAGGAGAACTTTATGGATCTCATGAAACAGAGAAAAACAGTCCTAATTGCCAGCTGTATCGTAAATATGTTTATCGGGATCGCATATTGCTGGAGTATTTTCCAGAGTAGTTTTATGGCTGAATCCCAGAACCTCTTCGGCGAAGCAGTAGTTGCTTCTTCTCTAGCTCTTGCCTTTACTTTCCATACCGGAATCGGGCCGATTACCATGATTACAGGGGGAGCCATGAAGAAAAAATTCGGAGTCGGAGGAGTCGTGAAAATAGGAGCAGTTCTTACGCTGCTTGGCTTCTTATGCGTCGGTTTTGCTAGAAACCTTGGCATGATCTGGCTCGGATTTGGTATTATAGCTGGATTTGGCATCGGAATGATTAATGGAATTACGACTACCAATCCTGGCTTGTGGTATCCAGAAAAGCGTGGGATGATCGCTGGGTTAACGACGGCTTTTTTCGGACTTGGTTCTATTATTTTCCCGTTTATCCTTCGTCCCATGATTGCGAGTATCGGTATTTCCCGCACATTTATTGTTCTCGCTGTTTTGATTGGAGCCGTAGCATTTGTATGCGGTCATTTCATTTCTGCTCCTCCGGAAGGATGGCTTCCGGAAGGCTTTACTCCTAAGAAGGCAGACAGAAGTATTCGTAACTATACATGGAAAGAAATGATACTTGATAAGAGGTACTATCCGGCAGTTATTGCTTTCTTATGTTTTGCTTCTACCGGGCTGTTTGTAATTCAATCCGCAACGGGGATGTCTAGAATGATTGGAGGATTGGGGGAAAATTCTCCATTGGTTGCTTATACTGTTTCCTTTATTGGCATTGCGAATTCCGGAGGCAGACTCCTCTGGGGTTCAGTATCAGATAAAATCGGTCGGTATCGTGCACTAGAAATCATGGGTGTGATTGTTGCAATCAGCGGATTTTTACTCTCAATGGTTAATGGTTCCTATGTTTCATTTATCTTATTAGCAATGCTGATAGCTGCCTGCTATGGGGGATCGATGGGAGTCTATCCTGCACTTACTGCAGAAAACTTTGGCCCAAAAAACAATGCAATCAATTATGGTGTCATGTTTATAGGATTTGCTCTTGGAGGTTTTATCGGTCCTAAGATTTTCACTGGATTAATGGAATCTTCTGGTTCGTTCCGTCTTCCTCTTTCTATTGTTGGAATTTTTGGAATCGCTGCAACGATCTTAGTTATTCTGTTAGTAAAATTCCGGAAAGCGATGTCAACCTCGGAATGATATGGATAAATGGTCATATATTCTTCGGACACCAGGATTAACGCTTGGAAGATGCTGCAGAGAAATGTCTGAAGAAGAGGGTGATCATCTTGCACTGATCGATCCAGCAGCAAATAAGAGATTGTCCTTTTCTCAAATTCAAATACTCAGCAATGCTCTGGCGAAAGAACTGATTCATCTGGGGATTCTTCCTGGAGATCGAATTGCAATCATAGTCAATAACAGCTGGGAGAGTATCATTTCAAAAATAGCTGTCTCAAAAACTGGTGCAATCCAAGTTAACTTAAATATTCATGAAAAGGAGGGAATGCTCGAAAAACTTTTGGCTGATTCAGGATGCTCATTCTTGATTATCAAACAAGGCATTAAGAATCGTTCACATCTTGAAATGCTGTTTAACATCTGCCCGGAATTCAAAAATCAAAAACCTGGTGAACTACATAGCGAACGGCTGCCAAATTTGAAACATCTGATTTTAACAGATGCAAGCAGGCCTCAATCATGTGCTTGGCAGTTCGAAGAATTAATTGAAGCGGGGAAAAATCTTCCTGACTCTATTTTAGCCGAAAGAGATAAGCTGATTTCATCAAAAGATACGGCAACTATTATTTACACTTCCGGAACTACAGGAACACCAAAAGGAGTCATGCTAACTCACGAAAAGCTTCTGCTAAATGCAGCAGCCCATATTCACTTTATGGAGTTGACGCGGGATGATGTCTATTGCATTACCGCCCCGTTGTTCCATACACTCGGCTCTGTTGGAAGTTTCCTCTCTATATTTCTCAGTGGAGGGACGGCAGTATTATCAGATATTTCCTCAATAGATAGAGTCCTTGAGGTGCTTGTTCATGAAAAATGCACTGTAATCTCTTCGGTTCCAACGATTCTGACTAGAGTGCTTACTAGCGCAGAACAGTCTTCTGAACCCTGTTGCACTCATCTGAGGCTATGGGCTTTAGCAGGAGCAGCATGCCCTGAAGGCCTGATTCTGCAAGCTTCCGAAAAGCTGCATGTTGATCATTTTATGATGATGTATGGCATGACAGAAGCTGGGCCTGGAATCAGCAGTACGTGCTTATCAGACCCAATCAGTGCGGTGTCGCAAACCGTTGGAAGATTCTGGCCGTTTGTTGAATGGGAAATCCACGATCTAAAGACGGGAAAGCCACTGCATCAAGGCGAAGCAGGCGAAATTGTAATTAAAAGCCCATGCATGATGAATGGATACTTCGGAAACAATGAAAGTACAGAACATGCATTTACTGCTGATGGATGGCTGAAAACGGGGGATATTGGCAAAGTGTCTCCAGAAGGATATCTGACCCTTTGCGGACGCTGTAAAAATATCATAATTCGCGGAGGTGAAAATATCAGCCCTCTAGAAATCGAACAATTCTTGGACCAGCTTCCTGGAATTAGTGCTTCAGCTGTAGTTGGAGTAAAAGATCAGGAATTCGGAGAAGCTGTATATGCATTTCTAATCACTGAGGGAAATATCTCTATCACAGCAGAAGATCTGATGAAGCTGTGCCGAGGGAGAATAGCAACGATTAAAATACCAACTGAAGTTGCAAATGTTAAGAGTTTTCCTTTGACAGCATCAGGTAAAATTGCGAGAGAAGAATTAAAACAAATGGCAGAGGCAAATAGAAAAAGAGGATAATATGGCAAAATTCATTACTGCAAAAGAAGCTGCAGAACTTATTCAGGATGGCGCAGTATTAGGGTCAGCAGTACAAGGCATGACCGGATGGCCTGAAGAAATTGGATTAGCAATTGAAAAACGATTCCTGGAAACCGGTCATCCAGCAAATATTACGCATATTCATGGTGCTGGACAAGGTGACTTCGGAAGAATGGATCCTGAAGGAAAGAAGACCCGTGGAGAAGATGTCCTTGCACATGATGGTTTATTGTCATGCAGTATTCATGGACATGTTGGATGTTCCTTTAAAATGGTTCAGCAGATTCATGATAATAAAATCTTAGCATATAACATTCCTCTTGGAGTCGTTGGACAGATCTGGAGAGAACAGGGAAGAGGATTCCCAGGATTGTTAAGTAAAGTTGGGTTAGGAACATTTATTGATCCGCGTGTAGATGGCGCAAGGGTTAATGAAAAAACAAAAAAGGAAGGAAAACAGATCATTAAATATATTCCTGATCTGAATGGAGAAGAATACTTGCTCTATACTCTTCCTCCTTTAAACGTCGCGCTGCTCAGAGCTACGACATCGGATGAAGATGGCGATCTTACTTATGAAAAAGAATGCATGCCCTGCGAACCGCTGGATCTGGCTCTGGCAGCAAAGGCTGCAGGTGCGATTGTAATTGCCCAGGTGGAAAGAGTGGCAAAAACGGGATCCCTTGATCCTCGCACTGTGAAGATTCCTGGTTTCCTGGTGGACTATGTGGTTGTTGCTGAGCACCCGGAAAGGATTATGCAGACACATATTACGCACTTCAATCCTGCCTTTACTGGCGAGATTCGGATCCCAATGGAAGGCGCAAAACAGACTGTCCCATTTGACATCAAAAAGGTTATTGCAAGAAGAACGGCAATGGAATTCCGTAAGGGTAATAAGTGCAATTTTGGCATCGGAATGCCAGGCTTGGTTCCGAATATCCTTATGGAAGAGGGAGTTGATACTCAGGTGATGATGCTTTCTGAGTCTGGACTCGTCGGAGGAATTCCTGCTCAGGGTGGCGATTTCGGTGCTCACTTCAACCCGATTGCAATGGTTAATCAGACAGATTTCTTCAGCTTCTTCGACCAGGGAGGACTTGATATTGGCGTATTCGGATTGCCGGAAGTAGATAAACTTGGAAATGTGAATACAACGAATCTGAATGGAAAAATTGCGGGAGTTGGTGGCTTCCCTAATATTTCTGCAAATGCTAAACATTCCATTTTTATGGGGACATTTACAGCATCAGGGTTCCAGTGTCACATTGAAAATGGACGACTGGTTATTGACCATGAAGGTAAATTCAACAAGTTTGTTGATACTTGCGTCCAGACCTCCTTTAATGCTGCACAATGTCTGCATCGTGGAAATAGAATTACATACATCACAGAACGCTGTGTCTTTGAACGTTGCGAAGAAGGTATGGTGCTGACAGAAATTGCTCCAGGAATTGATGTTGAACGTGATATTATTGGTCATATGGGGTTCAAGCCTGTTATCCCTGAAGGTGGTCCGAAAGTAATGAATTCTGATCTATTCTTTGAAGATTGGGGTAAACTAAAAGAGATCTTCTAGTTGGATTAGGGGGCAGAGAAAAGATGTTAAATTATGATCACGATTTAATATGCGGGGTCAAGAATCCGATTGGATTGAAGATTCCAATCTCTGCCAGAAATGGAGAAGCCTCCTGCGAATGGACAGTCACGGAGAATTTTGTTGGGTATGACACAATACTTCATGGCGGAATCATTGCGTCAATCCTTGATAATCTGATGATATTTGCTTGCAGAAGTCAGATGGAGCTGGATCTTGTGACTGCAAATCTTAATGTTAATTATCGTCATTTTGCACATGTTGGTGACCATCTTTCCGGATTTGGAAGAATGGTCTCCAACGAGCCTGGAAGCAGAAAAGTCTTTGCTGAGGCAAAGCTATATTGTGATAATACTTTAATTGCTGAGGCTTCTGGTATTAATGTGATCGTCTATCCAAAGTAGTTATTGTGTATTAAGCCGCAGACTCAACGAAGCTGTGAAGGCTGCTCATGAAATAATGGTGCATGAATACTGCAACTTCATGAGAATCCTCCAAGTTGACGCCTACGGCTTTTTCTAATTCTTTGTTTAGAATAGGTTTTTCCATATAGCTCATGATTGCGGCGATAATGCATCGAGCAGCAATTGCGGCTTGAAACATATTCGGCTCTGGCATTACAAGTGCGATTAATTGTACCAGGACTTTTTCACTTTGCTCCACAACTGCTTTTGAAAGAATCCCCTGACAGCTTTTAGGGAACCCATTTTCCTGACTTACCAGCCCAATATAAAGTGAGCTATATTTTGGATTAAAGATATGATTAATGTGTTCCTCCAGAAATCGATCAAGATATTGCCAAGCCTGATCCCTATCCTGATCAGTTCCATTGGCAAAACTTCTAATTTCTTCTGTATAAGTGCCGAAGCTGATCCGAAGATCATCGGCTGCTTTTTGGACAGCGGAGTGGACAAGTTTTTCTTTAGATCCAAAATGAAAACTGATTGCAGAAAGACTTACATCTGCATAATCTGCGATCAGGCGAACTGAGGTAGCTTCATATCCATAAGAAGCAAGGAGATGCTGTGTCACCTTAACCAGCTTCTCTTTCGTTGTGGTGCAATCTTTCAGATTGATCTTAAGTTTGTTGTTGCTCATTCTTTTCCTCCTGATCTACATTATTTGTTTTTTCAAACTATATAATACTTGAACTATTTCGTTTTTAGGCCCAAAACGCAAATACGGCAAATGCTTTCTTCGGGGGAGAGAAAAAGAAAAGCGACCATGAAGGGTCACTTTGAAGCACCGGGACTGTCGAAGACGGTCAGGACCGGGGCATGATCGCTTGGATAATTGCCCATGTAGAGGCTCTTCAGCACTCTGGAGTTGATGACATGGCAGCTGCGGGACAGGAAGATGTGGTCAATCGGAAGATAGTGGGCAGTCGTGCTTTCCACGAAGCCACGGATGGTGGAGCCGGCATTTTCCGGGTCGGTGTCTTCCAGATCAAGCGGGTTGTCGCGATCCAGTAGTGCCTGCAGGGCACTGGAAGAGAGATACGTATTGAAGTCACCGGTAATTGCCAGAAACGATCCTTCCTTCTTCTTCATCATCTGCTTCTTGAGCACGATGACCTGCTTGAATTTCGTGTTGGTCAGCAGGTGGTCGAGATGGGTGTTGGCGAAGGTGAATACTTCTCCGGTTTCCCTGTCTTTCAGCACTGCCCAGGTTGCGATGCGGGGATAGATGCTGGTCGGATAGCGGGAGCCCTGGACATCCGGGGTATCGGAGAGCCAGAAGGTTCCCCCATGGAGAAATTCGAATCTGTCTTTCTTATAGAGAATGCAGTTGCGCTCATCAGCGAAATGGATGCCGTCCCGGTTGCGGCCGCGGCCGTAGAAGGTATACGTCTCCATGAGCTTGTCCATGTGCGGCAGCATCTCTTCCGTGAGTTCCTGCACGCCGATCAGGTCCGGGTCGTGCCAGCGGATCATTTCTTCAATTGAATGGATCCGGTGAGAGAACAGACGCTGTCCGCGGGTGAACGGAAGATCTGTTTTCAGATTCAGGGTCAGTATCCTGTAAACAGTCATGACATTATTATATTTCAGAGAAAAGAAAAGGGAATCACCGAAGTAATTCCCAGAGAACAATTACAGATTGATCTTCTTGAACTGCTCCCACGGCAGGTCATTCTTTCCGAAGTGGCCATAGTTCGTGGTCTTCGTGTAGATCGGACGG
>SAMEA3663095__coassemble_1195_pt1 | contig 20250 bp, 15 predicted proteins | sample SAMEA3663095__metabat2_high_PE_014 | metagenome-assembled genome bin SAMEA3663095 (sample SAMEA3663095) | pig gut metagenome | biome: pig gut; feature: pig-associated habitat; material: faeces | place: France | collected 2012
ACACATTGTCCTCAAACACTTTCTTCTCATTCTCGAACAATGACAGCTTCGTCGAAGTAGACCCTGGATTGATCACGAAAATCCGATAGACTTTCTCACTCATACGCAATTCCTCAGGCAGCCGCTTTTTCTGCCAGTGCTGCCTTGATCTTCTTTGTCAGTAACGGAACGACCTGGTTCAGATCTCCCACGATGCCGTAGTCCGCAGTATCGAAGATCGGCGCATTCGGATCATTGTTGATCGCAATGATCAAGCCAGACTCTTCCATGCCCGCAACATGCTGAATGGCACCGGAAATACCGATGGCAAAATAGACATTCGGTCTGACGGTCTTGCCAGTCTGGCCGACCTGAAGTTCCTTAGGCATCCAGCCAGCATCAACTGCTGCTCTGGAGCAGGCAACCGTTCCATGCAGGGCATCCGCAAGATCCTGCAGAATGCTGAAGTTCTCCTTGGAACCGACGCCTCTGCCTCCGGATACGAGGATCTTGGCATCCTGGATATCCGCAGCCTTGGAGACTTCCTTCACGACTTTCAGAATCTCTACCCAGCAGTTATTCTTCTCGAAGCCAGGGTTGTAGTTCACAACCTCTGCCTTGGCACCCGGCTTCGGTTCTGCCTTCTTCATGACACCCGGACGCACGGTAGCCATCTGCGGGCGGAAGTTCGGGCAGGCAATGGTAGCGATCGTATTGCCCCCGAATGCCGGACGAGTCATCAGCAGCTGTCCGTGTTTCTGATCTGCTTCATGTCCTGGCACTGCGGTCAGCGGATAATCGCCGATCTCAAGACCAGTGCAGTCTGCAGTCAGTCCGGTATGCACACGAGCACTGACCCGCGGGCCGAGGTCTCTGCCGATTGCAGTAGCGCCGATCAGCAGTATTTCCGGCTTATACGTATCAATCACCGATGCCAGTGCATGCGCATACGGCTCGCTCGTATATTCTTCCAGAGCAGGATCATCGACCACAATGACACGGTCTGCGCCATATTCTGCAAGCTCATCGGTCAGTCCGGAAACATGATATCCGAGCAGCACTGCAGTGACTTTCTTCTCTTCAAGATTTGCTGCAAGTTCCTTTGCCTTGCCGAGCAGTTCCAGGGAGATCGGGGAGATCTTTCCGTCGGTTTCCTGTGCGTAGATGAATACGCCTTTATATTCACTTAAGTCCATTTCTCTTCTCCAGCCTTTCTGTCCTGATCCTCAGATGATGTGCTTGTCCTGAAGCAGATTCAGGATATCATCTGCCGCTTCTTCTGAAGACTCCGGAGTCACCTTCACGCCTTTGCCTTTTGCGACCTTATCGCTTGCTTTTGCGATCATGGTCGGAGAACCTTTGAGACCGATATTGGAATCATCGACATTCAGATCCTTTCTGCCCCATACGGTAACCTGCTGATCAAATGCCTTGAAGATTCCGCCAGGTGTCATATATCTCGGCGTCACTGCTTCGCCAAGCACCGTGACCAGTGCCGGAAGCTTTGCCCGCTCGATATGATAGCGGTCATCGAACTGACGCTTAGCCGTAACCGTATCGCCTTCCACGGTGATCTCAGACGCATACGAGATGCATGGCAGTCCGAGATGTTCTGCAATTTCCGGTCCGACCTGAGCCGTATCGCCATCAATTGCCTGGCGTCCGGTGATGACCAGATCATATTCCATGTTCTTGAGTGCACCAGCAATCGTGGAAGAAGTTGCCCAGGTATCAGCACCGCCGAGCACCCGATCCGTGATCAGAAGTCCGGCATCTGCCCCCATAGCCATTGCTTCACGCAGCACTGCATCTGCCTTCGGCAGACCCATGGTCAGTGCTGTGACAGTTACATTTTCCGGATCCTGATCCTTGATGCGAAGTGCTGCTTCCAGGGCAGACTTATCATCCGGATTCATGATCGACATCATTGCCTGCCGGTCCAGGGTTCCATCCGGCTTGAACTTCACGCCTCCCATGGTATCCGGAACCTGCTTCACGCAAACTACGATCTTCATTTTCCTGTCCTCCCTTTACTTCAGAAGCGCACCGGAAATCACCATTTCCTGGACTTCAGATGTTCCTTCATAGATCTCCGTAATCTTGGCATCACGCATCATGCGCTCTACTTCATAATCACGGATATAGCCATAGCCGCCCATCAGCTGCACGCAGCGAGTCGTGACATCCATTGCGGTTCTTGCCGCAGAAAGCTTTGCCATCGCTGCTTCTTCCGAGAAGCGATCCTTGGTCGCTTTCGCTTCCGCAGCGCGGTAAACCAGAAGCTTGGAAGCTTCGATCTCCGTTGCAAGATCGGCCAGAACAAACTGCGTATTCTGGAACATGGACAGAGGTCTGCCGAACTGCTTTCTGGTCTTCACATAAGCAAGCGTGCGATCAAATGCGCCTTCGGCCAGACCAAGCGCCTGGGCAGCGATTCCGATTCTGCCGCCATCCAGCGTATGCATCGCCAGAGGGAATCCTTTGCCCTGCTGACCAAGCAGGTTTTCCTTCGGAATTCTGCAGTTCTGGAAAATCAGTTCATAGGTTGCCGAACCGCGGATGCCCATCTTCTTCTCCTTGGTTCCGAACGTGAAGCCAGGCGTTCCCTTCTCGACGATGAAGGCAGAGAAGAGCTTCTTCTTTCTGCCCTTGGCATCTGTGACAATGTCGGTATAGGCAATGATGATATAGACATCTGCCTCTTTGCCATTCGTGATGAAGCACTTGGAACCATTCAGCACCCAGCTGTCGCCATCGAGCACGGCTCTGGTCTGAACCCCCTGAGCATCCGTTCCTGCACCTGGTTCAGTCAGGCCGAATGCGCCGAGCTTTTCGCCCTTCGCAAGCGGAACCAGGTACTTCTGCTTCTGTGCTTCCGTACCGAACTGGGCAATCGGATCTGCGCAAAGCGATGTATGCGCAGACAGTGCTACTGCAGTCGTGCCGCATACTTTTGCCAGCTCTTCCACACACATCACATACGTCAGCGGGTCACATCCCTGACCCCCGTACTTCCGATCAAACGGAATTCCGAGGAATCCGTACTTTGCCATCTTCTCGATATTCTCGCGCGGGAACCGTTCTTCTTCATCCACTTCAATTGCATGAGGTTTTACTTCGTTCTCCGCAAACTGCTGAAACAGTCTGCGCGCCATCTCATGTTTCTGATCCAGCTGAAAATCCATTGCTATGACCTCCGTCTTCTATTCTATTCAACCGAAAGCGCCGGCAGACCATTCCGGCGCTTTCAGAGTATTATTTAGCAGCTTCTGCCGCAGGCTTCTTCTGGTCGACTGCGACTTTTCCACCATCTGCGTAATTGTAGAACCCAATTCCGCTCTTTACGCCAAGATGGCCTGCACGCACCATTTTCTTCAGCAGCTGAGCCGGGCGATACTTGGAATCTCCGCTCTCGGTATACAGCACATTCATGATGGCAAGGACAACATCCAGGCCGATATAATCCGCCAGTTCCAGCGGTCCCATCGGATGGTTGCAGCCAAGCTTCATTGCCGTATCAATTCCGGTGATATCCGCAATGCCATCTGAATAGACCTGAATACCTTCGTTGATCATCGGGATCAGAATCCGGTTGACCACGAAGCCGGCACTCTCTTCGACCTGTACCGGAGTCTTGCCGAGCAGTCCGGCAATCTCAATGATCTTCTGGACTGTTTCTTCCGGAGTATTCAGACCGGCGATGACTTCCACCAGCTTCATGACCGGAGCTGGATTGAAGAAGTGCATGCCGACGACCGGCTTCTTGAGACCTGCGCCGATTTCCGTGATGGAAAGCGAGGACGTATTCGTCGCATAGATGCAGTCCGGATTTCTGACAACTTCATTCTGCATATGCTTGAAGAGCTTCTTCTTCAGCTCCATGTTCTCGATGACTGCTTCTACAACGAGATCCGGATCCACTGCGATTTCATCTGTACCAGTCTGGATCTTGGCAAGAATGTTTCCTGCCTCTTCCTGGGTCATCTTCCCCTTGGAGATTCTCTTCGAAAAAGCACTGACAATCCGATTCAGTCCGGACTCTGCATATTCGACTTCCAGATCACAGAGATATACTTTTTCTACTTCGGGGCACTGTGCAAATGTCTGAGCAATACCCCGGCCCATCGTGCCGGCTCCGATTACTGCTACCTTCATATCATCTCATCCTCTTTTCAGTTATTCGTGAATGTCTTTTCTCTGCGCTTTTCCAGGAATGCGTTCATGCCTTCCTTCTGATCATGTGTTGTGAAGCATGCACCGAAGCGCTTCTCTTCCAGAGCTGCTGCTTCATCCATGCCAAGCTCCAGACCTTCGTTGATATCTGCCTTTGCATAACGCACTGCAATCGGAGCATTCGCCGCAATCTGACCAGCAAGCTTTCCAGCTTCCGCTAACAGATCTGCAAGCGGAACAACCTTGTTCACAAGTCCGATCCGCAACGCTTCGTCAGCTTTGATATTGCGCGCCGTATAGATCATCTGCTTCGCATAGCCAGGACCGATCAGTCTGGCCAGTCGCTGCGTTCCGCCGAATCCCGGCGTGATTCCAAGTCCTGTCTCAGGCTGACCGAATACTGCATTTTCTGAAGCAATCCGGAAGTCGCAGGACATTGCCAGCTCGCAGCCGCCGCCTAATGCATAGCCATTGACTGCTGCAATCACCGGAATCGGGAACGTCTCGATCCTTCGGAACAGATCATTTCCTTTTTTCGAAAATGCTTTTCCTTCTTCTTCGTTCAGAGAGCTCATCTCCCCGATATCCGCACCGGCAACAAATGATTTTTCTCCGGTGCCGGTGATGATCAGGCAGCGGATCACGCTCTGATCAACCTGATCCAGTGCTCTGCCCAGATCTTCAAGCACTTCGGAATTCAATGCATTCAGTGCCTGGGGACGATTCACAGCAATCGTTCCGACCGCACCTTCTGCTGTATACGTCACGAATGACATGTTCTCAGTCCTCGCGTTCTACCACCGTTGCGCAGCCCATGCCGCCGCCGATGCAAAGTGTTGCAAGACCGCGATGTGCATTGCGCTGCTGCATTGCATACAGAAGCGTAACGAGAATTCTTGCACCGGAAGCTCCGACCGGATGGCCTAATGCAATAGCACCGCCATTCACATTCAGCTTTGCCGGATCGAACTTCAGTTCCTTCGAAACTGCTACACTCTGTGCTGCAAATGCTTCATTTGCTTCATAGAGATCGAAGTCATCAATCGTCAGGCCAGTCTTCGCAAGAACTTTCTTCGTTGCGGCAACCGGGCCGACACCCATGATGGAAGGATCTACGCCGCCAAGCCCGCCGGCAACCCAGGTTGCCATCGGCTTCACGCCAAGTTCCTTTGCCTTTTCCTCAGACATCACGACCAGAGCTGCAGCACCATCATTGATCCCTGACGCATTGCCGGCAGTGACAACACCGCCCTGCTTGCCAGAGCAGCACTTCAGCTTTGCAAGGACTTCCGGTGTCTGACCTTCACGAGGTCCCTCATCCGTATCCACGGTGACGATGCCTTTCTTTTTGCCAAGATTCACTTCGATCGGAACAATCTCATCCTTGAATCTGCCATGATCTCTTGCATCGCAAGCCTTGTTCTGGGAATGAGCAGAGAACTCATCAAGCTCTTCTCTTGTCAGATGCCACTGCTCCGCAACATTTTCAGCAGTGATCATCATGTGATAATCTCCAAATGCATCCCATAATGCATCATGCACCATGGCATCTACGAGACCATCCTTCGGCGTGTTCATCCGATATCCGAATCTTGCATGCGGCAGCAGGTACGGACCATTGCTCATGGATTCCATGCCGCCGGCTACTACCACATCCGCATCGCCTGCCAGAATCATTTCTGCAGCCATATTCACGCAATCAAGACCCGATCCGCATACCACGTTCACAGTAACTGCCGGGCAGGTAACCGGAAGACCTGCTTTGATGGAAGCCTGCCGGGCAGGATTCTGTCCCAGACCTGCCTGGATGACATTGCCCATATATACATGATCCACCTGCTCAGGCTTCAGCCCGGCACGCTTCACTGCTTCTCTGATTACTGCTGCTCCGAGATCCACTGCAGGGACTGTGCTCAGTTCGCCGCCCATCTTGCCGATCGCTGTTCTGCATGCGCCTGCCAGTACAATTATCTTAGCCATAGACTTTCCTTCTCTTTCTTTCTCAGCTCTTGTGACTGAATTCACATTAACAACCTTACCACCAGAAAAGATGAAATCAAGCGGGATTTGTTAAATGAATCACATGTAAGCGCTGACATCTAAAATTTTTATTTTTTATTTGTGAAATTAATTATTAATTGTTTATGCGAAGCGCTTACATTTAACAAGGCCAGCTTATCCGGTGCCTCCAGAAATGCCAGGAAAGCACAAAAAATGGCGGCATATTTCAGCACACCATTTTTCTATTCGAAGACTGTCCATGAAATTAGCAACTTCACCGGATTCCTTCCAGGAATGGAGCAATTCCATTTAGTCTTAATTTTTTTGATTTTTTATACTCAGCATTTCTGCTGGTTCAAGGCTTCAGCAAAGCCATGCAGGCATGTGATCATTCAGCCGGGATGACAGAGCCGTCAGCCCAGGTATCCGTGATGAACTTCTTGATGTCATCAGAAGTCAGAACTTCAGCCAGTGCCTGGATTCTCGGATCATCCTTGAGCTCCGTGCGAGTAACGAGGATGTTCACATACGGGTTCGTGGAATCAGCCTGTTCGAGGAGCAATGCATCTTCAGACGGCTTCAGACCAGCAGCGATTGCATAGTTGCCATTGATTGCGACCAGGTCAGCCTGATCATCATCGAGCGTATTCGTCAGCTGTTCCGGATTGACTTCGATGGAGAAATCATAGTTATGAGGATTGTCGACGATGTCTTCCTTCGTAGCGGTCAGTTCGTTTACGCCGTCAGCCAGCGTGATGAGTCCTGCTTTCGCAAGGATGGAGAGGATACGGCCATGGTCAGCGACTGAGTTGGAAGTGATGATGTGGGCTCCATCCGGAAGTTCATCCAGGGAGCTGTACTTCTTGGAATAGAAGCCGAACGGTTCGATTTCAACGCCTGTGACATTGACCAGATCATATCCGTTCTCAGCAACTTCATTGTCGAAGAACGGAACATGCTGGAAGAAGTTGGCATCTGCGTCACCATCATTGACTGCTCTGTTCGGCGTGTAATAGTCTTCGGTTTCGATGATGTTGAGCGTGATGTTGTACTTCTCCAGAAGGATCGGTGCAGCCGCATTCAGAATGACTTCATGCGGGTTTGCAGTAGCGATGACAGAGAGTGTTGTCGGTTCTGCTGCAGCAGCTGCTTCTGATGCGGCAGGAGCAGATGCTGCTGCAGTTGCGGCTGCCGTAGTAGCTGCAGCAGAGCTGCTGCTTCCGCAGGCAGCGAGAGACAGTGCGAGGACTGCAGTGGAGATGATGCGGGTGAACTTTCCTGTTTTCATTTTCTTTCCCTTTCGTTTTTCTAACGTTTATCGATTTTCTTCACGACCGCATCGCCGACCCACTGGATCACGAATACGATCAGGACAATAATCACGGTGGAGCTGTAGAGGATCGCGTCATTCCGTCTTGCAAAGCCATACATATATGCAAGATTTCCTAGACCGCCTGCGCCGATGGCACCAGCCATTGCGGTATAGCCTACCAGGGAGATGCCGGTTACTGCGATGCCTGAGACAATTGCAGGCATGGATTCAGGCAGAAGCACTTTGAAGATAATCTGAGAATTTGTAGCACCCATTGACTTGGCTGCTTCAATCGTTCCTTTGTCCACATCCTGGAAGGCAATGACGCACATGCGTGCAAAGAACGGCGTGCTGGCAAAGATCAGCGGCGGCAATGCGGCTTTGGCGCCAAGCATCGTTCCGACTAATGCTCTGGTCAGCGGAATCAATAGAATCAATAGAATCAGGAACGGAATAGCCCGTAAGACATTCACGATGATGTCCACGATGCGATTCAGCACCTTATTCTGAAGCAGACCTCCGGTCTGCGTGCAGTAGAGCAGAATGCCGATCAGAAGACCGAAGATCGCCGCGAAGAACAGGGAGACGAACGTCATGTATACCGTTTCCCAGACCGCCTGGAGCAGCTGTTCCACATTCAGGGTTGACTCAATCATCACAGCACCTCCACTTTCACGTTGTTCGATACCAGGTATTCCACGAACTTGTTGTATTCTTCATCCTTTGCGTGGAAGAGATGGAGATACGTTGTTCCGTAAGGGCCATCCTTGGTGCTGGTGATGTCAGACTGCACGATGGAAACCGGGAAGCTGACCTGGCGGATCGCATCTGCGATCACCGGATCATCAGTTCCGGACGTGAAGATCAGTCTCAGCAGAACTCCATCCGGATATTTCTGTTTCAGATTCTCTGCCAGAGTTTCTATATCTTCCGAAGCATTGACGTTCTGCACGAATCGTTTCGTGATTTCATGTTTCGGGTGCTCGAAGAGTTCTTTGACTGTCCCCTCTTCGACGACTTTTCCTTCGCTCATGACTGCCATTCTCGAGCAGATCTGCTGAACAACTTCCATCTGGTGAGTGATCATCACAATCGTGATTCCCATCTTCTGGTTGATCTGCTTCAGGAGATCCAGAATCTGTTCCGTTGTATCCGGATCCAGTGCCGAGGTTGCTTCATCGGAGAGCAGAATCTTCGGATCATTTGCCAGTGCTCTGGCAATACCGACCCTCTGTTTCTGCCCGCCCGAGAGCTCGCTCGGATAGCTGTTCTCTCTGCCATCCAGGCCTACGAGGTGAATCAGCTCTGCAGCTTTCTTCTCCCGTTCCGCCTTCGGCACTCCCGCAAATTCCAGCGGCAGTTCAATATTCTTCTGCACCGTTCTCGACCACAGGAGATTGAAGTGCTGGAAGATCATGCCGATCTTCTGCCTCTCCTGTCTCAGCTCATTCCTGCTGAGATCCTGCATCGTGCGGCCGTCGATGATCACATCGCCGGCACTCTGTCGTTCAAGCTGATTGATAATACGGACCAGCGTGGATTTTCCGGCACCGGAATAACCGATGATGCCGTAGATTTCACCATCATGAATCGTGAGATCCACTCCGTTGACCGCATGGATATCGTCGTTCTTGGTTTCAAATACCTTGACGATCTGCTTCAGTTCAATCATGCTTTCCTCCTTTTCTCCCGGAAACAAAAAACCGTCCTCTGAAGAACACGCTATGGTTCTTTCAAGGACGGGATTGATCTCTCGTGTTACCACCTTGTTTCTCACCAGCATCACTGCTGACGACTCACTGAGTACAGACATACTCCTGTCCGGTAACGGGAACTCCCGTCAGCACTTACTTCTGTTCAGTGCTGCAGCTCCGAGACCATGTTCACCTGTCTCCGCATTATTCCGTTTCACCAATCCCGGAACTCTCTTCGAATGCAGAGTGCAGATTACTCTTCTCTTCACGGCTTTGCATTTAGTATACGATTCCGGAAAAGAAAATCAACCTCTTTTTTCCGCCTTCCCGCTGGAAATATTACAATAGCTCTCATGAGCGAAAAGAAATATACCGCCGCTGAGAGAACTGCCCAGATCTGCCAGCTGGTCCGTAAGCTGGGATATCCGGAAGAACTGGGATATGCATTAGCAGAAGAACTGAAAACCGAGAATGCCATGCGCCGCATGGTCGGCTATCTCTTATCCGCAGATCATCCCCGGATGGAAGACATCATTGATGAAGCACTTGCAATCGCCGAGATGAACAGACAATGGCAGCAGAAGAAAATCCGGGAATATGAGCATGCGAAGTATCTGAATGAAAACCGGCACAGATAGGCAAAACAGATTTCTAACGATCCGGTCATGTTATAGAATAGTGCCATGAGGAAGTCGTTCCGTCTGTTCTGGCCGGTCATCTATCTGGCAGTGTTCATCACTGCCGGTTTCATGATCATCATGTATTCCAACACTTCCTACAGCCGTCAGCAGATGCGGACGAATGCGGAAGATGTCGTCACTCTGACTGCAGATGTCCTCAATTCTGACATTCAGTCGTATGTGAACGAGTCCATCACGGTTTCCAAATCCATGGCTTCCAGTTCGTTTCTGATTGACTGGCTTCATAATGAGGAGAAGCATCTCAGCACCGACGGAGATACGGAGCTGGTCCAGTATCTGCAGTCTGTTCAGAAAGAATGGAATTATGACATTGCTTTCCTGGTCAGCGCCAAAACCAAGAATTATTACTATCAGGGCGGTCTCAGCAAAGTTCTGCGCTCGGATAACCCTTTTGACAGCTGGTATTACAACTTTGTCAGAGCTTCCTCTCTCTATAATTGCCAGGTTGATCATTCCGAAGCAACCGGGAACAAGATCACATTGTTCGTGAACTACCGGATCATCGATAATCGCGGAAACATGCTCGGCGTCATCGGCGTAGGAACGACCATCAGCAATATCCAGCGTCTGATTGCCCAGATGGAAAAAGAGCAGAATGTGGAAATCTATGTAGTGAATGCCGGCAACGCAGATAATACATTCACCTGGGACACTGCTTACTTCAAGACTGCTGACCGAATCGCAGAAATCACTGGAATCGAGGAGAAAATCATCGGCAGTCCTGCCAAAAAGCCATATTCTGCATGGAATGGCAGCCTGTACCAGGTGATCATCAATGATTCCAGAATGAAATGGAATATCATCATCTCAAAAGACTGTTCCGTGGAAATCGCTGAGATCAACGAACATATGACGAGCAGTCTGTTCATGAACCTGCTGATCACGCTCGGCTGCATCGTGGTGTGCACGCTGCTGATCCGCTCCATGAGCCATCAGATTCATAAATCCGAGAATATTGATTCTCTGACCGGTCTTCCGAACCGGACTCTCTTTGAGGAAGATTACCAGGAAATGCTGAGAGCACATGGTTCCAGCAATTCTTCCTTTGTCGTGATTGAGGCAGATCTTCAGAAGTTCACCATTCAGTCTGAACGAGTCCGCGATACCGCTCTCAACATCATCGCCCGCGTTCTCCAGGAACAGGCAGGCAAACAGGGAACCTTTGCACGCATGGATAGCGGCAGATTCATGGGCATCATCTACATGGATACCCATAATACCTGTGCATTGATGGATCATATCAATGATGTTCTTCAGAAAGAATATACCAGCTTTGATATCTCAGTCTGCAGCGGGGTAACAATTGCGCTTCCGTTCATCCCTTATGCAGAAACTCTGAAAGCTGCAGAAGAAGCACTCTACCGGGCAAAGAAAGACGGTGAAGGATCTTCCGAAGCACTGTAATTATCTGATAGCCTGTGGCTTCTCTCTTCCAGCTCTTTGTTTGCTGTCAATGTTTTGGCAATCCGTGATAATTCTCCTATGGCTCTGCCCGGGAATGATTTTTTTAACATTCTGTTTTGTTATCGTTCACCCACCATAAAAAAATGCTGCTTCCTCAGCAGAAACAACATCTCCGTTCCTTGATTTTCAGATCTTAATTGCCGCCAGGTATGCGGTATGAATCGCATTGAAGGATCTTACCAGTCTTTACTGGCCAGATACGTTTCTTTCCTTTTCGGAATGATTCATCATATCATGCATGTTCTTCTCGAAATCCTCTTGCATTCAGGCAGCAAGGATTGAAATGTGCATGCAGAAAAAAGGAATTCTGAGAATTCTCCGCACCAGGCTGGTCATCACTGACCGGGCTGCCCTGGAACAGATTGCTCAGAATCCCCGTTTTCTTCTTTCCTGAAAAGTCAGAGAGTCTCTTTCTTTTTTCCTAATCCATGTGCCCTCAGATACAGGTACATGACAATCATGACTGCAAGTGTGATGATCCAGCTGACCGGATAAGCCATCATCAGAACCCGGAAAGTATGATGTGTCTGAAAATACGTATAAACCCATGTAATGCGGACCCCGCAGATTCCGATCAATGCAACAATAGCAGGTTTCAGAGATTCCCCATAGCCTCTCATTGCCCCGGAAATATTATCAATTGCTCCATTCAGTGTCTCAAAGCAGAGAATCCAGAAGATTCTTTCAAATCCATATTCAATTACCGCCGGATCGCCATTGAAGATATGCAGAAGAGGCCTTCCGAATGCGACCAGCAGAAATGAGAATCCCCCTCCGATCAGGGTGCTTTCAAGCAATGCGGTTTTCAGCGTCTTTCTGCAGCGATCTGGCTTTCCAGCGCCATAATTCTGAGAGACAAAGGTCGTGCAGGCCTGGGAAAAACTGTTTACCAGGAAATACCCGAGAATCTCAATATTGAACGCTGCACTGGAACCAGCAACTGCATCTGTCCCGAGCGAATTGACTGCAGCCTGAATGATCACATTGGAAATTGAGAACACCATTCCCTGTATGCCAGCAGGAAGTCCTACCCTCAGCATCATTCCGAGCAGATCTCTGTCAATATGAAACCGTTCTTTCTGAATTCTGATTGCAAGTTTACCCTTGCACAGAAAACAGAACAGAAGCCCGGAAGAAATCACATTAGAAATCACGGTCGCGACCGCAACTCCATCTACTGTCATCCCGACTGCGATGACAAAGAACAGATTCAGAACCACATTGATCAATCCGGAAACTACCAATGCAAACAGCGGCGTCTTCGTATCACCCTGGCTCTGATAGATTGCTGACTCAAAGTTATAAAGCAGAATCACCGGCATTCCGATCAGATACACTCTAAGATACAGCACTGCCATATCCATGACATCTTCCGGAACCGACATCAGTTCCAGAAGACCCCGGGCTATCAATTCTCCGAATATTGTGACGAAAATGCCGGAAATCAATGCCACAAGGATAGCCGTATGAACTCCCTTTTCCACACTATCCATATCTTTTCTGCCAGTAAATCTGGAAATCACGACATTGGCTCCAAGTGATACTCCGACAAACAGCGTCACCATGATATTCACTACAGAAGAATTCGCTCCGACTGCTGCCATGGCCTGCTTGCTGACAAACTGTCCAACCACAGCTACATCTGCAGCATTAAACAGCTGCTGCAGAATGCCAGTTGCTGCAATCGGCAGAGCAAAAATCAGGATCTTATCCCACAGAGACCCCTCAGTCATATTCAGTTTTTTCTTTTCTTCCATTCGTGTCCCCTTCAGTATGGTGAATACTATACACCTGCGAATATATGCTGTGAAAAGAAAAATCCATGCCATTACAGCATGGACTTTTCAGGATTACATCATTTCCCAGCTTCATCCTCCGGTGCTTCCTGATCCATTACTGCTCCGCAGTAAGGACACACAGGCTTTTCCAGATTAGAGGTTTTTCCGCAGACAGAACAGTCACACTCTCTTGAATAAAAGAACCCTCCGACCGCATCTTCTGATTCTGTCTTATGATGAATCCAATAACCGTGTTTTTCTTCCATGACTCTATTTTACCGCATTTCGGAAAAATGAATCGGAATCATTCTACCGTTACAGATTTTGCCAGGTTTCTAGGCTTATCAATATCGCAGCCTTTTTCCTTCGCCGTGAAATAAGCAAACAGCTGCAGAATCACCGCAACCGGTATCGGAGCAAGATCACTGTTCACATCCGGTATCCGGATCACATGGGAGAACTGTTCTCCTTCATAATCTTTTCCCGTCACAAGAATTACTTCTGCTCCTCTGGCAATGGTCTCTTCAATGTTCGAAATCGTCTTCATAGCCACTTCCGGCTGTGTTGCCATAGCCATGACTACGGTATGCTTTTCAATCAGTGCAATCGGCCCATGCTTCAGCTCGCCGGCATAATACGCATCCGCATGCACATAGGAAATCTCTTTCAGCTTCAGAGCCCCTTCCAGTGCACTTGCATAATCCAGCTGTCTGCCGATGAAGTATGCATCCCTCTGATCCTTCAGAAGCCCTGCCAGATCTTTCATCGTATCCTGGTACTTCATCGTCTGCTCAACCGCATCCGGAAGATTCTTCAGGTCCTCAATCTTCTTCGTGATTCCTTTTACCGGGCTTCCCGTCAGCTCCGCAAGCTTCAGCACCAGCACATAAAGCAGTACCAGCTGAGTTGTATAAGCCTTCGTGCTCGCAACAGAAATCTCCGGACCAGCACACGTATAAACAACTGTATGCGCAAGTCTTGCAATGGAAGAGCCAAGCACATTCACGATTCCGATCGTCGTGCATCCCTTTGCCTTAGCCAGCTTCAAGGCAGCCATGGTATCTGCTGTTTCACCAGACTGAGAAACGAAGATACATACCGTATCTTTTCCCACCCTGGGATTGCTGTAGCGGAATTCACTTGCCGGGATTGCCGAGCTGAACAGTCCCATCATCTGCTTTGCAAGATGATCTGCATAGAGACATGCATGATAGGCAGTGCCGCATCCGATCCATACCAGCTGATGAATCCCAGTCCAGTCAAGATCCAGAGACTCCACTTCCGGGAGCGAGATTCTTCTTGCCTTGAGTTTTCCTCTCAGCGTTTCCTTGATCGCGTTCGGCTGTTCATGAATTTCTTTCAGAAGGAAGGAATCATACCCTCCCATCTGAGCAGACTGAATGTCATAAGGGAACCGGATGAAATGCGGTTCCTTCTTTTTCCCGTTCTCATCAAACAGCTCCAGAGAACCAGGCTTCAGGATCGCCATGTCTCCATCATTCAGCGGCAGAATATCTTTCGTATATTCCAGAAGAGCCGGCGCATCGCTTGCGCAGAAAGTGCTGTCTTCCGTCTTCCCGAGCACCATAGGGCTCTCTTTCTTTGCAACATAGATCGTATCCAGTTCAAACACAGAAACCACGCAAAGCGCCCAGGAACCATTCAGGCGCTTCAGCGTCTTCTTCAGGGCACTGAACAGATCGTGAGACTCCCGGTAATACTCATCCAGCAGCAATACGATGACTTCACTATCTGTCTCAGACTGGAAATGGTATCCCTTTTTCACCAGTTCCTCTCTCAGAGCAGAATAGTTCTCAACAATCCCGTTATGAACCAAGGAAATCGTATTGTCCGCATTGGTATGCGGATGCGCATTCAGATTGCTCGGAACGCCATGCGTAGCCCAGCGCGTATGCCCGATTCCTGCCGTTTCAGAACATTCCTTATCAGCAAGAATCTTCTCAAGCTCTGACAATCTCCCTTTGGTCTTCCAGGTACGCAGACCCTTCTCAGAGACCAGCGTGATGCCTGCAGAATCATAACCGCGATACTCAAGCTTTCTCAGACCCTGCAGTAAAAATGGCAGCGCTTCGCTTCTGCCGGTGAAACCTGTAATTCCGCACATGAAAAAATATCCTCCATTTCCAGGGAATTTCTTGGTCATGGAGGATACCGAATGGATCTGTTCAGCTCTCACGAACTGTTTTTTCCCATTGCTCAGGCCGTATCCAGCCTTCGGGTCATCCGCCGAATCTTTCGATAAATACCCGATCCTCGTCAACTGCGATTGCAGTCCAGGCGCTATATTCTGTCACTGATCTCCACGACAGAACTTATTATACACGATAATGAATGCCGATTCACCTGTTCAGGGAAATCGCCATCCTGCGAAGCGTCTCCTTCCTGCCCCGGATCACCAGCGAATAAGCCATGAAAACCTCAGGATCTGCAATTCCCATTACACCATCATCTCCGAACAAATGCAGATCAGCACCAGCCAGTTTCGCAGAGAATGCAATTCTTTTCACGGTATCAGAATCCGCATTCTCCATGCCATTGCCGACCGAAACGATCGCCAGCTTCCCGCGGTAATGGATATGAGCAATCCGCTCTGCACACCATTCTTCTGTACATCCAGGCATCGTTCCAGGCCCCTGCAGCAGTACGCCATCAGCTCCGTTATTGATATACCCATTGATATCATCAATCGTCGGAAACTCATTTCCGCAATTTCCATTGCCAGCCAACAGAATCATTCCGTCTCCGATTGCTTTCCGGATTTCTCTCAGCGCATCCTTGATAGAAGAATGATCTCCTGCAATCAGCAGCACATTCGCTCCCATTGCAGCAGCTTTCACTGCATTCTGAGGCGTCGCAATCATTCCCCTGCTCAGCTTCTTATGGCTTTCCGGGCTCGCCGCAATCAACCTGATTCCGATCAGTCTTCCGGTCAGTTTCTTTACCATGCGGATCGTATCCATCGGCTGTTTCACGGCCGGCAGACCTTCAACAAAAGGATTTTCTGCATCAAACTGATCCAGAATCAGAATTTCTGCACCAGAAGCAGCACAGAGTTCTGCATTGGTCAGATCTCCGCCACAGAAAGAAACATTACCATTTACCATCGAAGCTAGTACTTTTCCGCCGGAAATCCGGATTCCACGAAGGATTTCATCCCGTTTCAGCGCTGAAAATTCATTAGGTGTGCAATCCAAAAGGCTTTTTTCATTCATATGCTCATGATAGCAGTGAACCCAAAATCATGCCATTGAAACTTCCAGGATTATCGGATATAATAACTCTGCTGTTTTTATATGCCAGCTTAGCTCAGATGGTAGAGCAACTCATTCGTAATGAGTAGGTCGTTGGTTCGATTCCGATAGCTGGCACGCAGAAGACTTCTCAGAAAACTGAGAAGTTTTTCTTTTCCTCTGATACTGAAAAGAGCGCACGGGCAATTTGTCCATGCGCTCTTTCCTTGAGTCATTGATCCTTGTGATTCCTGCTGCCGATCAGTTCTTTCTGGACTTTCTCAGTGCCTCATAAGAAGCTGCAGCAAGGATCATGGAACCTCCAAGCATCCAGAACCATCTCAGGATACCATCATCGCTGGTATTCGGAGTATAAGGTCTTCCGGTATTCGGTGTGTACGGTGTTCTCGCCCCGGTATAAGGAGTATACGGAACAGCAGCCGTCACAGGAGTATAAGGAGTATCTGCACCAGTCTCCGGTACATACGGTGTCGGAGCAGGAGTAGACGGAGCCGGAGTTGATGGAGCAGGAGTGGTTGACGGTGCAGGCGCCGCATTGACTGTCAGCGTTCCGAGATTCTCGGCAAGCTCATAGTTTGCTGCCAGCGTATTGCCCCATTCAATCGAATATCCATTTGCAGAGCTTCCTACTGCAGTCTGAGATCCGGTTGCAGTGACGGTGATACTGTCACGAACTATCATCAGACCTTCAACAGCTGTTTCTGCATTGGTCAGAGCTGTTCCATCATAAGTCTTGCTTGCGCTGCCGGTAGAGATGGTCAGCGGAGCAGGAGTGATCTGGTATGTTCTTACTACTGTTCCGGTGTAATTGCCGATTCCGGTAACCGTAATCGTCACAGTACCTGCATCGATCAGATTGTCGCTGTATGCAAGCGTGTAATCCGTGCCTTCCAGGAGAATTGCATCATCAGCATCCGCATTGATGAAGCCAAGCAGATCGGAGAAGAAGCTTGCTGCTGCATTCATTGCAGAAGCCTTAACTCTTTCAACCGTGACCGGCTGTTTCTGCTCGAGTCCGTTATAGACTACATTTTCCGGCTGGCTGACAGTGAACTTATCCGCATTGGAGATGTCCGCAGCGATCACTGTCAGAGTTCCCGTCTTTGCTTCAATCGTGTAGTTGCTTTCAGATGCCGTTCCATCCCATACCAGGCTGTAAGTATTCTCACTGCTGCCAACTGTGATCTGGGATCCGGTAGCAACGAAGCTGACAGTCTCACCATTGACAAGTCCTTCAATCGTACCAACTGCAGTGAGCGGTGTTCCATCGTATTCCTTCTCTGCATCCGGAGTCACAATGAGGAGCGAAGCAGGAGTGATCTGATATGTTCTCTTCACAGTTCCTGTATAGTTTCCGATACCGTCAACTGTTACCGTAACTTCTCCGACATTCTTGACATCGTCGCTGAAGGTCAGCGTGTAATCCGCGTTCTTAACGAGCGTCTTTCCGGATTCCGTATCTGTCACAGCCGGTTCCTCTGCCTGATCGAGTCCGTTATAGACAAGATCATTCAGGTAATCAACCGTGAACCTGGTTTCATCAGAAACGTCTGCCGCAGTGATGCTCAGCGTGCCGAGATTTTCAGTAATCTCGTAGTTTCCTGCCTTGAACCCGAACTTCTTTGTGTAGGTAATGGTATTCGGAACATCGCCGACATCGGTAATCGTTCCTGCTGCCTTGAGATCACTGACTTCGCCAGTTACGAATCCATCGCCTGCGACCGTGACTTCCGGTGCGGTGAGCGCTGTGCCATCATACACCTTGCTTGCGCTTGCAGAAGTCAGCGTCACTTTTCTCGGAGAAACCGTCAGCGTGCCGTTTTCCGTGCTGATGCTGGAGAACTGATCTGTTACATCTTCATCACCCTTCTTGATGACGACGGAGGTAATGACATTATCAGCTGTTCCGGCATTCGTGATGCTTCCGCTGATCATTACAGCCGAAGTGAATCCTGCCGGGAGGCCAGCGATGCTGTAGCTGTTCTTCGTCAGTGCGGTGCCGTCATAAGTCTTGGAATCACTTTCTGCAGTTACTGTAATTGCTGCTGCATTCACCGTGACTGTCAGCGTGCCTTCGATCTTTTCGATCTCGTAGTTGCCTGCTTTGAAACCGCTGTTCTCAGTGTATTCAATTGCATTCTTCACGCTGCCCGCCTTGATGATCGATCCAGCTGCTCTGAGATCGCTCACTTCACCGGTTACGAATCCATCGCCAGAAACTGTTACTGCTGGTGCTGTCAATGCTGTGCCGTCATATGCCTTGCTTGCATCCTCAGACTTCAGGGTCACTTTACGCTTCATAACTGTCAGCGTGCCGTTTGCCTTGCTAATGTTGGAGAACTGGTCCGTTACATCCTCATTACCCTTCTTGATGACGACGGAGGTAACAATATTATCCGCTGTTCCTGCATCCGTGAGGCTGCCGCTTACCATGACTACTGTGGTGAATCCTGCTGGCAGACCAGTGATGCTGTAGGTGCTCTTCGTCAAAGCAGTGCCATCATACATCTTGGTGTCACTTCCAGCAGTTACTGTGATTGCCGCAGCATTCTTAGTGATCGTCAGGGTTCCTTCACTCTTTGTGATCTCGTAGTTGCCTGCCTTGAAACTGCTATTCTCTGTGTAAGCAATCGCATTTACAACGCTTCCGACATTCGTGATCGTTCCGGTCGCCTTGAGATCGCTCACTTCACCAGCTACGAATCCATCACCGCCAACCGTTACTTTCGGAGCCGTCAGAGGTGTGCCATCATATTCTCTCCTTGCAGTCTCAGAGCTCAAGGATACGCTGCGCTTGCTGACTGTCAGAGTACCGCTGTTCTTCGTAATCGTCTTGAACTGATCAGTGACATCTTCATCGCCTTTCCTGATGACTACTGATGTGACTTTGTTTTCAGCAGTTCCAACATTCGTGATACTGCCGCTTACAGTCACTTCCGCAGTGTAGCCATTCGGAAGGCCAATGACCTCTGATCCGCTCTCAGTCAGAGCTTTGCCATCATAAGTCTTTGCTGCATTCTTGGCATTGACGACGATCTCATCTTCATTCTGCGTGATTGTCAGAGTGCCTTCGTCCTTCGTGATCGTGTAGTTGTCAGCCTTGAATCCGCTCTTTTCAGTGTATCTGATTTCGTTCTTTACGCTGCCCGCCTTTGTGATCGTTCCGACTGCTTTGAGCTCGGCTACTTCACTGGCTACGAATCCATCACCAGTCATTGTGACATTCGGTGCTGTCAGTGCAGTGCCATCAAATACCTTGCTTGCACTTTCAGATTTCAGATTCACCGTGCGCTTATTCACCGTCAGCGTTCCGCTTGCAGTTTCAATGTTTGTGAACTGATCAGTGACATCCTTGCCATCTTTCCGGATAACTACAGACTTCACTTCGTTTACGGCTGTGCCAGAATCTGTAATAGATCCGCTTACAGTCACATCAGGAGTGAAACCTGCCGGCAGACCAGTAATGCTGAATGTGCTCTTGGTCAGTGCCGTTCCGTCATAAGTCTTGCTGTCACTGTCTGCAGTCACCTTGATCGCCGCAGTATTTGCAGTGATTATCAGAGTTCCTTCCGCCTTGGTGATCTCGTAGTTACTTGCCTTGAAGCCCTTATTCTTACTGTATGTGATGGTGTTGGTTACACTGCCGGTCTTTGTGATACTTCCAGTCGCCTTGACATCGCTTACTTCGCCAGTAACGAATCTGTCACCTGATACTTCAACTTCCGGTTTCGTCAGCGCTGTTCCATCATAAGCCTTACTTGCAGATCCAGAAGTCAGCGTCACTTTTCTCAAAGTAATCGTCAGCGTTCCATTTGTCTTCGCAATATTGGAGAACTGATCTGTTACATCCTCATCACCCTTCTTGATCACTACGGA
>SAMEA3663095__coassemble_1202_pt1 | contig 20080 bp, 19 predicted proteins | sample SAMEA3663095__metabat2_high_PE_014 | metagenome-assembled genome bin SAMEA3663095 (sample SAMEA3663095) | pig gut metagenome | biome: pig gut; feature: pig-associated habitat; material: faeces | place: France | collected 2012
GCACTTCCTTGACGTGGAAGGGGTCATGGGTTCGAGTCCCTTAGCGCTCACCATATTAGTGATGAAAACCGCATAATCAAGCGGTCAATGGCGTAAACCCAAAATAAGGGTCTACGCCTTTTCTTTTGCGCTGAGGTCTGCTGCGAACAGGCAGGATGTAGTATAGATATATCCTGATAAATAATCTTTTATTATAAGTATATATAGTGTATTAAATAGTTCCATGACCTCCTGTTCCGCAGGGAGCAGAGGATTATTTTGTCAATTTGATTCAGTGTTGGTTCCTCCCGGGCCCTGTTTTCCGTTCCCATTTGAAGCAGCAGGCTTTCCCTAGATGCGCAACCAGCTGGAAGCCAAGCGTTCTTCATCCAAGGAAGGAATCAAGGTCAAAAAAAGACATGAACAAGCTCGGGCCTGTCCATATCTTTCCGGAAAAACTCTGTCCGTTTTGAATTATTCAGTCAAACGGATGTGCTTCCGTGAGCGCCAGGACCTGCTGCTTCACTTCCGCCTTTACCGCATCATCGTTGATATTCTTCAGAACTCTGCCGATCATATGACCGATGGCAGTGAAGTCTGCTTCGCTATATCCCTTAGTTGTCATTGCTGCCGAGCCAAGACGGATGCCGGAATCAACCGTAGGCTTTGTGGTATCAAACGGAATCGCATTCTTGTTGACAGTGATGTTCACTTCATCCAGTGCCTTTTCTGCTTCAGCACCAGTTACTCCGATGGAGTTCAGCACATCTGCCAGAACCAGATGATTATCCGTTCCGCCTGTAACCAGACGGATTCCTTCTTCTTCCAGTGCCTTGGCAAGTGCTTTGCTGTTGATACAGACGTTCCTGATGTATTCCTTGAACTCCGGCTGCAGTGCTTCATAGAAACAAGCTGCCTTTGCCGCAACAATATGACACAGCGGGCCGCCCTGCATTCTCGGGAATACCGCATGGTCTACTGCCTTTGCATACTGCTCTTTGCAAAGAATCAGGCCGCCGCGCGGTCCGCGCAGGGTCTTATGCGTGGTGGAAGTAACAATGTCTGCATATGGAACCGGGCTCATATGATATCCAGTCGCTACCAGACCGGCAATGTGCGCCATATCCACAACCAGATATGCACCGCAGGCATCTGCGATCTTGCGAAACTCGCTGAAGTCAATCTCTCTTGCATACGCAGAAGCACCAGCCACGATCATTTTCGGTCTGGCCTCCAGAGCAAGTTTGCGGATTGCATCATAATCAAGTTTCTCTGTTTCCCGATCAACCCCATATGAAACACTGTCAAACAGCTTGCCGGAGAAAGAAACTTTTGCACCATGAGTCAGATGACCGCCGCTGGCCAGATCCATGCCCATGATCCGATCTCCCGGCTGAATCAATGCAAAATATGCGGCCATATTCGCCTGGGAACCGGAATGCGGCTGAACATTCGCATGTTCTGCATGGAACAATTCACACGCCCTGTCCCTGGCAAGATTCTCAACGACATCAATATACTCACAGCCGCCGTAATACCGATGGCCAGGATAGCCTTCTGCATACTTATTGGTAAGTACGGAACCAGTTGCTTCTCTGATTTCCTTTGATACGAAGTTCTCCGAGGCGATCAGTTCAATGTTGTGGTTCTGGCGGTCCTGTTCTTTTCCGATTGCTTCAAAAAGTGCTTCATCACGCATAGGATATTCCCCTTTCAATTCTGACAGTAAACATGATATTCCTGTTCCGGCAGCGACTCAACAGAAAATCTTTCATCATTATGAAAATAAATCAAACCATATGAAATATTTTACATATGCAGCAATCACAGGAACTCCACCCGGAAAACAACCGGACTGTGCGTATGAATGGTCTTTGTTCGGATGATTAATGCGTCTTGTTTCTGAACCCACTCTGGTTTCTCCTCATATCCGAGAACCTCAACATCTCTGATCAATGCTCCGAACTCATAAGCAGCCGGATGATCCTTTCCTGCTAGCATATGCACTCTGATCTCTGAGACTCCATTCACCGGATCGGGATACTTCATGGCAAAGATATAGAGGTGGCCATGATTCACCGTGAACCGGAAGTCTTCGGAAGAATAGACCGAATCCGTCTGATCAGAGAACGCTCCTTCTTTTGGTGCAGTCGGTCCTTCCATGGAGATTCTCCATGGTCTGCTGCCATATACTGCTTCGCCATTCTGCCTCAGCCAGGAACCGATCTCTCTCAGAAGCTTCTGATCCTGTTCCGGAATCGTTCCATCTGCTTTCGGACCTACATTCAGCAGCATCACGCCGTTTCTCGAAATCGTATCAATCAGATCCTGAAGAATTATGTCAGAAGTCTTGTATACATTGTCTCTCGTATAGCCCCAGGAGATCTTTCCGACCGCGGTATCGGTCTGCCATGGTTCTGCCTGCATGGTATGGAAGCCGCCCCGCTCCATATCCGGCACGGCACATCCATACGGAATCCCGTCATTCTTCGTGATCACGAGCACTTCTTTGTTCCATTCCGCTCCGCGATTGTAGTAATAGGCAAGAATCTTTCTGAGATAAGGTTTGGCAGCAGCCTGGAATACCCACCAGTCAAAGTAAAGTTCCTGCGGCTGCAGGTGATCGATGAGTTCCATAGTACGGAACATCCAGTCTTCCAGGAATTCTTCAGAAGGAGCCGGTGTCGCATACCGATTGTCATTATCCTCGGAATCCATGATGGTCGAAGGCCAGTACAGATCATCCGGGGTCTTTGAAAGAGATGGGATATCAGACCACTCTTCTGCTGGCGTTCCATTCTTCAATGGCTTTCTGCCAGAGCCCATGAACCACCAGTGCTCTATTCTGTGAGAAGAAGCACCCGTAATCAGGCCATGCTGATGGAGTGCTTCATTCAGATCACTCAGCACATCCCGTTGCGGCCCCATCTCATAGGCATTCCAGTGAGACAGTTCACTGCGGTACATCTGAAACCCATCATGATGCTCCGCAACCAGGATCACATACTTTGCCCCGGCCTCTTCAAATAATTCTGCCCAGGCTTCCGGATCAAAACGCTCTGCCTTCAGCATCGGAATGAAATCCTTGTACCCGAAGTCTTTCTGCAGGCCATATGTCTTCTGATGATGCTCAAACTCCATAGTTCCTTCCCGGTACATATTCCGGGAATACCACTCGCTTCCGAAAGCAGGTACTGAGTACGGTCCCCAGTGAATGAAGATGCCAAGCTTTGCTTTCCGGAACCACTCTGGTGTTTGATGTTCAGACAAGGATTCCCAGGAATCGGTATATGGTCCCTGCGCAAGAACCTGATTCATCTTCTTCATCCATGCATTGTGGTCATAGCTCATCATATTCTCTTCTCCATGTCTTCAGAAAACCCGGAAGAGATTGTTCCGGGCTGTATCTATCTATTTTTCCGGCTGAACTGCTTCCTGATGACTCTGATACCACTCCAGAAGAGTCTTTTCCGGTTCCGGTCTGCTGAAGAGGAAGCCCTGGATCTTATTCACGCCATGATCCATCAGGAAGACTGCTTCTTCCCTGGTCTCCACTCCTTCGGCCAGAGCAGTGATGTCTGCCTTCTTTGCAAAATCCAGGATCTCTGCAATCAGAAGCTTTCCCTTCTGGTTGCCCTTCTGCATTGTTTTCAGGAACTTCTGATCCAGCTTGATCACATCAAAGTGATAATTGCTCAGAATATTCAGAGAAGAATACTCACTGCCGAAGTCATCCAGCCATACCCGGAATCCGGAATTTCCGCATTCCTCGATGATCTGTTTCAGAAGCTCCGGGTCTCTGCCGATCGCACGTTCCGTGATCTCAATGACCAGATACTTCCGTTCGATTCCTGCTTCATCCATTCTTCTGGCAAGCTTGTCGATCATATCGCAGACCATGAAATCACGCTCTGACAGATTGATGGAAACCGGCACCAGAGGAATGCCCTTCTGCTGTTTCTTACGCATGCTCTGAATGATCTGCTGGCCCATATACAGATCCAGCTTCCAGAGCATTCCTTCATCCTCCAGAATCGGGATGAACTGATCCGGAGGCAGAAGTCCATTCTGCGGATCAATCCACCTTGCCAGTGCCTCCTCATCCGTCACCTTTCCCGTTTCAGGATCCACGATCCGCTGGAAATAAGCCTGGATCCAATGCTCGGAAAGTGCTCTGGTGAAATTATCCAGGACATATGCCTTCCCCGAGATCTCTTTGCTGATCTGTTCGTTGAAGTACATGTGCCTTGACGCAAACTGTCCTCTCAGATGATTGCAGGCAGCCTTGGCCCGATCGCATGCCCGGCTGATGTCATAGTCTCCTTCAGCAAGCACATAGATTCCCGCTCGTAACGGAAGCACATTGCCATGATTGATCTGATTCAATGAAGCAAACAGCTGATCCAGCTGCTTTTCAGCATAATCCGCATCCGTATAGACCGCGAAATGATCACTCTCCACATGCCCGCAGTGCTCAGTTCCGAACATCCTGCTCAGAAGCTTTCCGAGTCCCCGGATCAATTCATCACCCTTTGCAAAGCCATAGCGATGATTGAACAGACGCATGTTGCTGAAGTCCAGATAGATGATTGCCGGAGTTTTTCCTTCTGCCCGCATGGTTTTCACGGAACTTTCTGCCAGAACCCGGAAATATATCGCAGTCGGAAGGCCCGTCATATCATCGTAATAATTTTCCCGCTGCTTCCGGGAAATCTCTGCGCTCTCAATCAGAGCATCCATCAGCTCTCTTCCATGAGCAGTCTTCTGAGATGCACTGGTCTCGTCCATATACCAGATCATGGCAAGCTGGACATTTCCATCCACTGTGATATGCCTGCCCATCGAATGAAGCAGATGATATTCATTCTGATCCGGGAGCTTGCTGCGATATACCGCATCATAGACCTCATCCTTGCCGATTGCGAACCGGTATGCCAGATCTTCAATCCTCGCCACATCGGCCGGATCGGTATACCGATACATATCCGTATTCATCAGCTGAATGCATTCTTCCCGGGAAGAAGCACCGCTGAGCTTCACAAATCCATCTGAAAGAAGCACAGTCACGACCCTGTGGTCAGAAAGCTGATATACCGCAAACGGAATCGGAGAACCCTCCAGAACTGCCTGCACCTCCGGCGAAAACCTGTACTGTTCTGACATCATAAACTGATCATCCCCGGAACACGATCTGAATATTCAAAGAAAAGCACACGAATCACCTTCCTTCCCAGTGCAGACTGGTCTGAACTGATGTAATTATCATCGATTTTGCTAGTTCCTGCAACGTCCTTCCAGAGCCCTCTTAATCCTGTTCAGATACCGGTATAATATACCTCATGAACTCTGTGAGGGTGTGAAGATGATTCGTGAATCTGATGTGATTTCCTATTTTGACCAGAAAGCAGCTGACTGGGACAGCAGGATGGTCCGCAATGAAGCAGTGATTGCAAGCATTCTGGACCATGCAGACATCCATCCCGGGATGGATATTCTCGACGTTGCCTGCGGAACCGGTATCCTGATCCCGGACTACCTGAAACGCAGAGCTTCCTCCATCACCGGGATTGATATCTCCCCGAACATGATTGCAGAGGCAGAAAAGAAGTTCAGGCAGCCGGAAGTAACCCTGATCTGCACTCCGGCAGAGACGTATGAACCAGAAAAGAAGTTCGATGCCATCATGGTCTACAACGCCCTTCCGCACTTCAGGGATCCGCAAGCATTGATTGCGCATCTGTCTGATCTTCTGAAACCGGATGGAACTCTGACCGTTGCACATGGCCTCAGCCGCAAACGCATCAACGAACACCATGCAGGCATGAATACAAGTCTTTCCGAAGATCTGATGAGCATCGAAGAACTTTCTGAACTCTTCTCAGAATTCCTGGAAGTCATCTATATGAACTCCGACGAGCAGAGCTATCAGGCAACCGGCAGAAAGCATGCTCAGATCTGATTTACCAGATCTTCCAGACTTTCCCGTTTCCGGATCAGACGATCCATCCCATCCGAAAGAAGCACCTCAGCCGGGCGCAGGCGTCCATTATAATCAGAGCTCATGCTGAAGCCATAGGCTCCGGCATTTTCAATGCCGATCAGATCTCCGATCCGCATGCATGGAAGCTGTTCTCCTTCAGCAAGAATATCTCCGGACTCGCATAAATTTCCACATACGGTATAGGTTTCCTGTTCTTCCGAATCCGAATAGCCATGAATCCTGTGATGGGCATGATACAGCACCGGCCTCAGCAGCACGTTGAAGCCGATATCCGTTCCGAGATACTTCACCCCGGCAGATTCCTTGATGTCTGTGACTGTGCCTAAGAGCATGCTGCTTTCGGCAACGATATACCTTCCCGGTTCAATCCGGATCTCATATGTTCTTCCGCTCTTCTGTTCAGAAGAAACAATCAGATCTGTCAGTCTTCTTCCTAATCCGTTCAGATCCAGTCTTTCTTCTCCATGATACGGAACACCAAGTCCTCCGCCGAAATCGAGGATTCTCACATCCGGAAACTGCTGTGCCAGCTTCAGCAGAATCTCTGCTGCTTCCAGGAATACCGTATCATCCAGGAACAGAGACCCGACATGTTCATGCAGAGCAATCAGCTTCAGAGAATGCTTCTGAAGGATCTCAGAAATCTCTTTCAGATCTTCTGAAAGGACTCCGAACTTTGTCTTTCCACCGGTGATGACCTTTGCATCATGACCAGCACCGATGCCCGGATTGACCCGGATACCCATTTCAGATCCCGGAAAGAGCGTGCCATAGCGATCTGCCTGAGACAGCGAATCCAGAATCAGAATCCCCGCATGATCATGGGCATATCTCATCTCTGCTTCTGACATATTGCCGGAGCAGTACATGATCTGATCTGCTTCAAAACCAGCTGCCTGCTCCTGTACGACTTCGCCTGGCGACATGGCATCGACATCCAGTCCTTCTTCCCGGATAATCTTCAGTAATTCGATATTGGAGTTTGCTTTGGCAGAATACTGGGGATGATAAGTCTTCAGGGCCAGAAGAGTTCTGACCTCTCTGCATCTTTCCCTCAGGACTTCTTCCTCATACACATACAGAGGCGATCCGTATTTCCGGATCAGTTCTTCTGCCTGTTCTTTCTTCAGAATCAGACGATCCATGGCATTTCTCCTTTTTCTTTCCCGTTATACCAGAGAAATCGTATCCATGAAGGAATTTCTTCAGCCTATTGGCCCAGAGCTCGCTATAATTTTGAAAAAGCGAGGAAATGACATGTTTCTGAAAATTGAAAAAGCACATGTATTTGCACCAGAAGACCTCGGCATCAAAGACGTACTCATCTGCAATGACCGCATCATTCAGATTGCCGATCAGATTGGCTTCACCTGGGATAGCAGCGAATTCAAGGTATTAGACGGACATGGCAAGATTCTGGTACCAGGATTCATCGACCAGCATGTTCATATCATCGGCGGAGGCGGAGAAGATGGTTTCGCTTCGCTGATCCGCGAAGTGCAGATGACCGACTGCGTGAAGTATGGCGTCACCTCGGTAGTAGGCCTGCTCGGAACGGATGCCAATGCCAAGAGCGTAGCTGCACTCGTTGCCAAGGCAAAGGCATTGAGAGAACAAGGCATGAGTGCATGGTGCCTGACTGGTTCCTATGCGTATCCTTCCGTTAACTTAACTGGATCAGTGGCTCATGATGTTGCCTTCATCGATGAAGTCATCGGCGTTAAGATTGCGATCAGCGATCATCGTTCTTCCAATGTCTCAAAAGAAGAATTAGCCCGTCTGGCCACGCAGGTCAGAACTGCCGGTCTCTTAGCAAAGAAAGCAGGCATCGTACACATGCATACCGGCAGAGGAAAGAAGGGATACAAAGACGTCTTAGCCATTGTGGATGAGACGGATATTCCGATCACAACCTTCCGTCCGACGCATGTCGCAAATGCGTATGAAGATGCCATCACCTTTGCTAACAAGGGCGGCTATATCGACTTCACCAGCGGCAACGAGACTGCTAAGACTGCGCATCTGATGAAAGATGCCATGAGCAGAGCTCCTCTCGATCGGATCACCTTATCTTCTGATTCCAACGGCAGTTTCCCGAAGTGGAATGACCGTCTGGATATTGTCGGCATGGGCATCGGCAAGATGGAAACCCTGTATGATACCGTCCGGTATCTGATAGTCCACGAACACGTCTCCGTCAGTGATGCAATCTCTCCGATCACGAAGACCGTCGCGACCGGACTTCTGCTCTATCCGCGCAAGGGATCGGTTGCCTGCGGCAGCGATGCAGACCTCGTATTGCTGAATGAAACAGACTATTCCATTGACAGCGTCATTGCCCTCGGCAAGGTCATGATGGAAAACAGAGTTCTGAAGGCGAAGAACTATTACGACTACGACTGATCAGAAATACTTCTGAAATTTTTCACAAGATGGTATAATAGCCTTACTGTATGAATACAGGAGCGGCATCTGAAGATGCCGGGAGAACAATCGGAATGAAGATACTGGTAATTGACGGCCAGGGCGGAGGCATCGGGAAGGCCCTCGTTTCCTCATTGAAGACAAAACTTCCTGAGGCAGAAGTGATCGCAGTAGGAACCAACAGCCGGGCAGCTGAAGCAATGCTCAAGGCTGGTGCAGATCACGCCGCAAGCGGAGAGAACTCCGTGATCGTCTGTTCCAGAGAAGCAGATTATATTCTCGGTCCCATCGGCATCGTCATCGCAGATGCGATGTATGGCGAGATCACTGCAGAAATGGCAGCAGCCATCGGCAGAAGCCGGGCAAAGCGGATTCTGATTCCGATGCATCATTGCGATAATACGGTTGCCGGAGTAGAAGACTATTCCATCAGCCATTTAGTCAGCGAAGCAGTCAATCTGATTCTCGCTGATCTCAATCACTGAAAAACAGGAAACGGCAGAAGCCGCGGATCGGTATATCACGAAGGTATGCGCTGAATGATGGTGCATGCCTTTTTGCGCCTATGAAAGGGGAACACAGATCATGCATATTCCGGAGAATTATCTCAGTCCTTCCACCTGCGCAGTTATGACTGCAGCCATGGTACCCGTGTGGATCCACTCAGTCAGAAAAGTCAGAACAGAACTCCCGAAAGAAAAAGTCTCCATGATCGGCGTCGGCGCCGCTTTCTCATTTGTGGCGATGATGTTCAATGTTCCGCTTCCTGGCGGAACGACCGGACATGCGGTGGGAGGAACACTCATTGCAATTCTGCTCGGACCTGAAGCAGCCTGCATTGCCGTATCGGTTGCTCTGCTCCTGCAGGCATTGCTGTTCGGAGATGGGGGAATTCTTTCCTTCGGGGCAAACTGCTTCAATATGGCCTTCGTGCTGCCATTTCTCGGCTATGCCATCTACAAGTCTCTGACAAAAGGAGAAGTCAGCCAGAAGCGCAGGCTCTTTGCGGCAGGACTTGGTTCCTATGCCGGCATCAACGCTGCCGCATTCTGTGCAGCGATCGAGTTCGGAATCCAGCCTGCATTATTCCATGACACTGCCGGCCAGGCTCTATACTGCCCGTATGGCCTTTCTATTTCCATTCCGGCTATGATGATCGGTCACCTTACGATCTTCGGATTAGCAGAAATCATCTTCACAGCCGGCGTGCTTGCCTTCGTGCTCCGCACGTCCCCCGACCTCGTAAAGAATTCTTCTGTCACCGTTTCCGAAACGAAGCCGCTCTATGCATTATTAAGTACATTGATCGTTCTCGTCCCGCTGGGACTCCTTGCGGAAGGAACTGCGTGGGGAGAATGGGGAGCAGAAGAGATTGCCTCAGATGCCAGTGCAGGAACTGCCCTCGGCTATACCCCTGCAGGCATGACCAATGGATTTGAGCTCAGCACTCTATTCCCGGATTATTCCGTTTCCGGTCTTCCGGATGCGTTCGGCTATATCGTCTCAGCTGTGATCGGAGTCGCCCTCCTGATCATCATCTTCCGCCTCGCAGCGAATACCAGAAAGGAACCTGCGTACTCGAAATGAGTACTTCTCTTCCGGAATGGATAAAAGAAGAGACTCGTCCTGTGACCGTAAAAGGCCAGGACGGTTTTCTCACGCACTCCCTCCTGGAGTTCTGCCGTCTGTTCCGGAAGATCGATCTCAATAAACAATCTTCAGATACGAAAGCCCATGCCGACATCAAACTGCTTGCGGCATTTGTCCTGATTCTGCTGATCGCATTGTCTCCGGCTTTCTATTTCACGCTGACCGTCGCGGCCGCGTTCTTGCTGTTTCTGAGCTTTCAGCGGATTGAGATTCTGAAAGATGTGATTGAAAGTGCTGCCGGAGCTGCATTCCTGTCATTCATGATAATGTTCCCAGCATATTTTCTTTCCGGTTCCATGGCATTTATCACAATCACCGTCAAAGTATTTCTGTCGGTCGGAATGCTTTCCTATGTTTCGGTTTCTTCGCCATGGAATCAGCTGACTGCGTCACTGAACCGGATTCATATCCCTTCCATTGTGGTATTCATTCTGGATCTGACGCTGCGCTATATCGAGCTGCTCGGCAGAAAGGCAGAAGAAATGCTCACTGCTCTGCAGTTAAGAAACCTCTCCAGAAGCAGAGATCATCAGAAAAGCTTTTCCGGAATTCTCGGAACTCTGTTTCTGAAGGCAGCAGACTACGGTCACCAGACTTCTGATGCCATGGAGTGCAGGCTGTATGATGGCACGATTCATTCCAGCAAGCCCGAGAAACTGAATCGCTATGACGTATTCCTCTTAGCAATCCTGATTCTCTATGTATTCCTGTTTTTCTATTCAGAAAGGCCTTTATGAGCGAAGAACTGATCCGTCTGGAACATGTTTCCTATCACTATGAAGAAATTCCTGCCCTGGCAGATCTTTCCTGTTCTATCTCTAAGGGAGAATGCATCGGGATCTCTGGCGACAACGGATGCGGGAAGACGACCCTGCTGAAGCTTCTGAACGGGCTTCTGTTTCCGGATCATGGATCCTGGACCTTCCTGGGCCAGCAAATCAATGCGTCCAGCATGAAGAATCAGAAAGTCGCAAGGACACTGCACGCTTCCATCGGCTATGTGTTTCAGAACCCTGAAGTGCAGCTATTCTGCGGCAGCGTAGAAGAAGAGATTGCCTTCGGGCCAAGACAGCTCGGATTATCCGAAGCAGAAGTAAAGAAACGCACTGATGATGTCATGAAGATGATCGGACTGGAGAATCTTGCTTCAAGACCGCCTTATCATCTCAGCGGCGGAGAGCAGAAGAAGACTGCCTTAGCCTGTGTGCTGTCCATGAATCCGGAAGTTCTGATTCTTGATGAACCATTGAATGGACTGGATCGGAAATCAAGAGAATGGATGCTCAGCTTCCTGACACAATGGAAGCATGCAGGAAAGACCCTATTGATCTCAAGTCATGATGAAACACTTCTCCGTCTCATTCCGGAACGGATCATCGAACTCAGCGAATCTCATACCATCATCTATGATGGACCGAAGGAGGACTGGCATGAATCAGAAAGAACTGAAACAGCTTCTGGAAACTTATAAAGCAGGAGAAATCTCGGAAGACGATGTTCTGCTGAAACTGAAAGAAGCGCCTTATGAAGACCTTGGCTTTGCTAAGCTGGATCGTCATCGGGCATTAAGACAGGGACAGGCAGAAGTCATCTATGGTGCAGGCAAGACCGGAGAGCAGATCCGCCTGCTGGCAGAACGCGCATGGCAGGATAGACAGAAAACCATTCTGGTCACACGAATGAATCAGGAGAAGAAAGACCTGATTGCCGCAAGCAATCCTCCCTATGAGATTCATTACAATGAGCTTGCCGAAGCAGCAGTATTCGGGGAAATTCCGGAACCGGATGGACTTGGAAAGATTGTCGTCGCAACCGGCGGAACAAGCGATCAGAAAGCTGCAGAAGAAGCAGTGCTGACGTGTGAGGCATTCGGCAATGAAACAGTTCGTCTCTATGATGTAGGTGTTGCCGGACTGCACAGACTGTTAAGCAATCTGGATATTCTGATGTCAGCGAATGCGGTCATCGCATTGGCTGGCATGGAAGGAGCACTTGCCAGTGTGATCGCCGGGCTGGTGGATTGTCCGGTCATTGCAGTCCCGACCAGTGTCGGCTATGGTGCTTCATTCCACGGGCTCTCAGCACTTCTGTCCATGCTGAATTCCTGCGCGAGCGGAGTAAGTGTCGTGAATATCGATAACGGATTCGGGGCTGCCTATCAGGCAAGCATGATCAATCATCCGAAATATCTGGGAGGCAATCAATGAAGACATTGTATCTGGAATGCAATATGGGTGCGGCCGGAGATATGCTGGCGGGTGCCCTGCTGGATCTGCTCAGCGAGCAAGAACAGAATGAAATTCTGAATCAGCTCAACAGCCTCGGCCTCGAAGGAGTTTCTGTTTCTCTGGAATCAAGCACGAAGTGCGGCATTGCCGGAAAGCATTTCCATGTGCTCGTAAATGGAGAAGAAGAGAAGAGCCATGACGTTCATGACCATTCCGATCATGATCATCATAACGAAGCACAGGAACATCATCATGCCTCGATGGAATCCATTGAAGATACCGTCCGTTCATTCCCGCTGCGGGATGAAGTGAAAGACAATGTGATGAAGGTATATCAGCTGATTGCAGAGGCAGAAAGCCATGCCCATCAGATGCCCGTATCAGAGATTCATTTCCATGAAGTAGGCATGAAGGATGCCATCATGGACATCACTGCTGTCTGTCTATTGATGCATACCATCCATGCAGAACAGGTGATCATCTCTCCGATCAATACCGGCTATGGCGAAGTCCGCTGCATGCATGGAATCGTTCCGGTCCCTGCTCCTGCGGCCGAATATCTGCTGAGAGGAATTCCGACTTATTCCATGGAGAAGTTCAGAGGAGAACTCTGCACCCCTACCGGTGCTGCATTGCTGAAGGCGTTTGCGTCTTCCTTTGGTTCCAGACCGATCATGACCATTGAGCAGACTGGTTACGGAATGGGTGAAAAAGACTTTGAAGCTGCTAATTGTGTTCGGGCATTCCTTGGCGAAGATCAGACCGAAAGCAGGAACCAGAAGATTGAGAAACTCGAAACCAACATTGATGACATGACTGGCGAAGAGATCGGGTTTGCGATGGAACGGTTATTTGAAGCTGGAGCGAGAGATGTGTTCATCACTCCGATCTTCATGAAGAAAAACCGGCCAGCCTATCTCTTATCCGTGCTCTGCCTTCCGAAGGATGAGGAAACGATTCTGCAATGTATCTTCCGCTATACGACGACACTCGGAGTGAGGTATCAGCTGATGGACCGGGCAGTACTGAAACGCAGCCAGGAACCGATCTTTGTGAAAGACGGAACGATTCGGAAGAAAAACGCTTCCGGATACGGAATTGAGAAGTCCAAGATGGAGTATGACGATGTTGCAGAGATTGCGCGGAAGAACGGAAAGACCCTCTGGGAAGTAAAGGACGAAGCAGAATGAATACCGAAGAGAAACGAGCCGAGCTTCATCGCATCCTGAAAGAAGCAGGCAGTGCTGCCATCGCATTTTCCGGAGGAGTAGATTCGACTTATCTTCTGAAAGAAGCACACGAAGTACTGAAAGACCGGATGATTGCGTATACCGCAGAATCTCCGTTCTTCCCTTCCTGGGAGAACGAGGAGGCCATTGCCTTCTGCAAGGAAGATGGAATTCCTCATAAACTTCTGAAGTTCGATATTCTGAGCGTGCCAGGAGTTTCAGAGAATCCCTCTGATCGCTGCTATCTCTGCAAGCACGCCCTCTTCTCTGCCCTGAAGAGCCAGGCAGAAGCAGACGGCTTTGCCTGCGTGATGGAAGGAACGAACCTGGATGACCTCGGCGACTACCGGCCTGGACTGAAGGCATTGGCAGAGCTCGGAATCCGCAGTCCGCTGAAAGAAGCTGGTCTTCATAAGCAGGAGATCCGAGTCCTTTCTGAAGAACAGCATCTTCCGACCTGGAACAAGCCTTCGTTTGCCTGCCTGGCTTCCAGGATTTCCTATGGAGAAGAAATCACGGAAGAAAAGCTTCATATGGTTGAAGCAGGCGAGACCTTTCTTTTGAAGAAGGGATTCACTCAGGTGCGTGTCCGGGTTCATGGATCCCTAGCCAGAATTGAAGTGCTCCCGGAGGAGATGGATCGCTTCCAGGATGAAGCCCTGCGCAAGGAAACTGCTGAAGTGCTGAAGCAGGCAGGATTTGCCTATGTATCCATGGATCTGGAAGGATTCAAGAGCGGCAGTATGAATCGGGTACTCAAGAACCACGAGTGATTCAGCAGTCAGATTTCGAACTATAATAAGGGTAATGAACACCGATCAGAAAACACAGAAAGCTTTCCTGCAGCTGATCCGGAAATATCATTTCTCTGAGATTACCGTGACCATGCTGTGCCAGGAAGCAGGAATCAGCCGTACCAGTTTCTATAAGCACTTCAGCAATACCGCCGAGGTTCTCGACGAAGTTCTGGAGACGCTGTTTTCAGAGGTGGATGGCGTGCAGACAGAACTGCTTGGCTTTAAGGCAGCTGAGAAAGTCCCGCTCTGTGTTTTCGTGCGTTCCCATCCGGAGTACCGCAACCTCTTCACGGATGATGCCATCATTCATACCGTGATCCGCAAATTCGTATCGATGAACCGGAAAGAATATCTGGAAGTCATGCATCAGAAGGTTTCTTCCACGGACAGTGAACTGTTAGGTCTTCTCTACTTCCAGCTGAATGGCTGCATGCATGCAACCCGCCACATGATCAGCCGCAGTGACGAAGAATGGGCAGCCAATAAGAAGAATATCGACAGCTTCATCATCAGCGGATTTAAGAATCTGCCGAGAAAGTAACTGGATTTCTGATCTTCAGAAATGCCTGCATTCCCTGCATCCATGATTTATGCATGTGACATAAAAGCCTTGATGAAAGGTTTTTTCATATTACTTGAAGTCTGATGTTTGCACAATCCCGATTTGTGTAACCCCTTACATATTGAAACTGATTCTTCCGAATGCTTTACTATGTGTAGATTGTATACATCATACACAATCAGGAGGAATCATGAAGACCATTGAAATTCCGTATTACACCTCCCATATGGAGCTGCATGTTGACGAAAAGAATCTGAAAGCAGTAATCCGCGCCAAGATGCATGAATTCAGAACAGAGAAGACCGAGACGGAAATCGTGAAAGAAGCGATGGAGAACCCGATCGGAACGCCGAAGCTGGAAGAACTTGCCAAGGGCAAGAAGAAAGTCGTCATCGTGACCAGCGATCATACCCGGGCAGTCCCGAGTAAGATCACCCTTCCGCTGGAACTTGCTGCAATCCGCAAAGGTAATCCGGATGCGGATATCACGATTCTGATTGCGACTGGTCTGCATCGGCCTACCACCGAAGAAGAACAGCGCCGGATGTTCGGCGATGAGATCGTCGATCATGAGAAGATTGTGGTCAATAAAGCATTTGAACCGGATCAGTTCGTGATGATGGGCGTGCTTCCATCCGGAGCAGAGTTCCATGTCAATAAGCTCGCGGCAGAGGCTGATCTTCTGATTACCGAAGGGTTTATTGAGCCTCACTTTTTTGCCGGCTTCTCCGGCGGCAGAAAGAGCATACTGCCTGGTGTCTGCTCGGCTGAGACGGTCAATGAGAATCATTCTTACAAAGCCATTGCGAGTCCTTATGCAAAGACCGGTGTCCTCGAACATAATCCGATTCACGAAGACATGGTCAGGGCTGCCCGCATGGTGAATGTGCAGTATATCCTGAACGTCGCATTGAATGCAGAGAAGAAAGTCATTGCCGCATGGGCAGGCGATCTGGAGCAGGCACATGCGGAAGGCGTTGCCTTCATCCGCAAGTGGAGCCAGTGCGAAAGCATCACCGGTGACATCGTCGTGACTTCCAATGGCGGCTATCCGCTGGATCAGAACCTGTATCAGAGTCCGAAAGCTGTCGCAACGGCTGAGGCATGTGCAGGCGATGATGGAGTTATCATCATGTGCTGCAGCTGTGTGGACGGCATGGGCGGAACGCATTTTGCAGAGCTGATCCGCATGGGCACGCCGGAAGAGATTGATGCATATCTCTCGAAGATTCCTTCCAAGGAAACGATCCCGGAGCAGTGGTGCCCGCAGATCTATGCCCGCATTCTGCATAAGCACAAGATGATTCTGGTTTCCAAGCTTGATGAGGAAACAGTCCGGGCTTGCAATATGATTCCTGCGAAGTCTGCAGATGAAGCACTGAAGATTGCGCTTGAAATGAAAGGCCAGGATGCCAGCGTAGTTGTGATTCCGGATGGCGTCAGCGTTCTGGCAGTAGCACCGGAGGGAAAGTAAGCATGGCAGAAGAAAAGAAAATCGCCCTGAAGGTCAATGACAAAGATAATGTCGCAACGATCTTCGCAAATGGCATCACAGACGGAATGGTTGTAGAAGTACGCGATCCGAGAGGAAACATGGAAGAGGTTAAGGTCATCGGCGATATTCCGTATGGCCACAAGATCGCTCTGAAGCCGATTCATAAAGGCGAGCTGATCATCAAGTACGGAGAAGAGATTGGCATGGCAAGTGCCGATATCGTAAAAGGCGAATACGTGCATGTGCATAATCTTGAAAGCATGCGCGGCAGAGGAGACTGGGAAAAAGGAGGCAGAAAGGAATGAAATGGTATGGCTATCGCAGACCGGATGGGTCTGTGGGTTCCAGAAATTATGTTGCCATCATTCCGTCGGTGACATGTGCCAATGATGTGGCGAATGCGATTGCCCATGAAGTTCAAGGAACCGTTGTCTACCTGCATCATCAGGGATGCTGCCAGCTGCCGCCAGATCTTGATCGGGTCACGGAAACGCTGATCTCCCTTGGCAAGAGTCCGAATGTCGGGGCAGTTCTGATTGTCTCTCTCGGCTGCGAGGGCACCGACCATGAACGCATGTACAAGGAACTGAAGGCAACCGGAAAGCCGGTAGAGATCATCCATATCCAGGAACTCGGCGGTGTTTCCAAGGCAATTCAGGCCGGTACGGATATTGCCAGAAAGCTTGTCATTGAGATCTCCGGCATGCAGCGTACCGAAGCAGATATGAGTGAGATTGTCATGGCGATCAAGTGCGGCGCCAGCGATACCACGAGCGGTATGGCCAGCAACTGCGTAATCGGCTATGTGGCAGATCATCTGGTAGACCTTGGAGCAACGGTCATCTTCGGAGAAACGACCGAGTTCCTCGGCGGCGAGCATCTGCTTGCCCGCAGAGCGGTCAACAAGCAGGTCGCCGATAAGATCTATGAGATCGTCAACAACATGGAGACACGGGCAAAGAGTGTCGGCTGCGATATGCGCAGGGGCCAGCCGACGCCAGGCAATATTGCCGGCGGTCTGTCGTCCATTGAAGAGAAGAGTCTCGGCGCAATTGTGAAAAGCGGAAGCCGCCCGATTCAGGGCGTGCTGGAGTATCCGGAACATGTCACAACTCAGAAGGGGCTGTGGATCAAGGATACACCGGGGCGGGAACCTGAGATCCTGACCGGAATGGCAGCTACCGGAGCACAGTTCATGTGCTTCTCTACCGGCAGAGGTGCTCCGCAGGGCTTCCCGAGCATGCCTGTAATCAAGATCTGCGGAAATCCGAACACTTATGAACGGATGCAGAACGACATGGATCTGAATGCAGGACTGATCATTACCGGCGAAAAGACAATTGAGCAGGTCGGAGAAGAAGCGATCGCAAAGCTGGTCCGCGTCCTGAATGGAGAAATGACCAAGAACGAAGCGATCCAGTACTTCTCAGCCATCGATATTCACTGTCTCGGCCCGGTCATCTGATCGAAAACAAGGAGGATAGAATCATTTATGAATCCAGTATTAGCGATGATCATCGGCATCGTGATCATGATGGTGCTGATTATCAAGACAAGACTTCACCCATTCCCGGCAATGATTATTTCGGCAATTCTGATTGCCATTCTCTCCGGAAATGCACTGCTGGTCGGAACCGGCAATGAGGGCGGCAGCCTTCTGAGCGTTGCGATCTCCACCGTTACCTCAGGCTTCGGCGGAACGATGACCAGTATCGGCATCGTGATCGGCCTTGGCTGCATCATGGGCATCTTCCTTGAGAAGAGCGGTGCGGCAAAGCGCATGGCCCTCAGCATTCTCAAGGTCGTCGGCGTCAAGCGTGCTGATGTCGTGCTCGGCCTTACCGGTTTCGTAGTTTCCATTCCGGTATTCTGCGACAGCGGCTTCGTCATCCTGTCGTCTCTGGCAAAGGAATTCTCCCGTCTGACCAAGAAGTCCATGGTTCAGCTGGGCGGTATTCTCGGAATGGGGCTCTATATTACTCACTTCATGGTTCCGCCTACCCCAGGGCCTCTGGCGGTTGTTTCGACCTTCCAGAATGAAGGAATCAATATCGATCTTGGAATCTTCATTCTCTGCGGTCTTGCCTTCTCAGTTCCGCTGTTCATCTTCTCTGTGTATCTCTTCCGCTATTACGGAAAGAAGTATGAAGGAAAGTTCGTAGTGCCGGAAGAAATCGATCCGAGCAAGTATACGGAAGCACAGTATGCGGTTCTGCAGAAGATTTCAAAGAAGCTTGACAGCGGCAAGGAACTGGAAAACAACGATTTCGAAGAACTCCTCACCACAGAGAAACTCCCTGGAGCCGGAATCTCCTTCCTGATTCTCCTGCTGCCAGTATTCCTGATTCTCGCAAATACGATCGTTTCCCAGACCGCAATGAAGACTTCCATGTTCGGTCAGATCATCACTTTCCTCGGCAATCCGGTGATCGCATTATTCCTCTCCGTATGTCTCGGTGCATTCTGCCTGACCGAAGGCAAGACAAACAAGGAAATCCAGGGCATGATGGGCGACGCCCTCAAAGATGCAGGCCCGATCGTATTCATCACTGCTGCTGGCGGAGCTCTCGGTGCGGTCGTCAAAGCAACCGGGGCTGCTCAGATCATGGCTCAGGGCATTGTCAATGCAGGCGTGCTTCCGATCCTGGTACCGCTCCTGATCGGAACAATCATGAGATTCCCGCAGGGATCCGGAACTACTGCAATGATTACCGGTTCGGCAATCATCGCTCCGATGCTTGGTACTCTGAGCATCAATCCGTATCTTGCCGGAATGGCTCTCTGCCTTACTACGATGTGCCCGTCCTTCCTGAATGACTCCTACTTCCATGTAGTAACGAACTTCTCAGGGCTGGATATCAACACCTCTCTGAAGACCTGGACCATCAGCACAATCCTGGTGCCGTTATTCGGTTCCGTGCTGCTGATTATCCTGAGTCTCTTCATACACTGAGTTTCACCCGGACTGCATGGATGCTTTTCTCAGGAAGCATTCATGCAGTTTTCGTTTCCTTTGGTGTATCATATCCTTGTAGCTTATGAAACAGATCACAACCATCAGCCAGCAGGCTTACGAAATCATCAAAGAAGATATTTTTTCCGGCCGCTATCCATCCGGAACGTGGCTGCAGGAAAAGACCATTGCCGAAGAACTCGGCATCAGCCGCTCTCCGGTGCGCGAAGCTCTTCGCATGTTAGCAGCGGACGGCATCGCTACCGTCACCCCGAATAAAGGCATCTTCGTCAGAACCTATACGCCGAAGGATATCGAGAACATCTTCGAAGTCCGGGAAGCCATTGAGAACTACGCAATGATCCACACGGATTCCGAAGTCATCCTTTCACATCAGAAAGAACTCGAAGACGAAATCAGACAATTTCAGAAACTGCATAAGAGCGGAGACCTCGAAGCATATATCCGTCTTGATGCACAGTTCCATCACCAGATCGTTGAGATGAATTCCAATGATCTCATGACCGCGCTCTATGAGAAAGCAGAAAACCAGAATCATCAGTTCCGCATCATTTCTCTTACCAGCAAGAAGCGGTTCGATGAATCCGAGCAGGAACATTCCGAGATCCTCGAGAATCTTCTGAACGGCAGAAAAAAAGACGCCTGCAAAGTCAATTCCAGGCATCTTGCCCTGGCCAGAGACCAGGTCATTGATCATCTGCGCGAACAGGCAGAAAACGAGAAAACCAGCGACTGAGCTGG
>SAMEA3663095__coassemble_1241_pt1 | contig 19142 bp, 16 predicted proteins | sample SAMEA3663095__metabat2_high_PE_014 | metagenome-assembled genome bin SAMEA3663095 (sample SAMEA3663095) | pig gut metagenome | biome: pig gut; feature: pig-associated habitat; material: faeces | place: France | collected 2012
GGAAAGATCCAGGACTCCTCCGGCAGGATCATGAAGATCCAGAAAGACGGAGAGCCGAGCACAGTGAAGAAGTTGATGACATTCGACCCTCCGTAGCTGATGGACCAGTTCCACCATGACCATCCTTCTTCACGGAACAGATGATAGAAATAAAGGGTAAATGGAACACCCTGCTCTGCTCCGTCACCGCCGAAAATGTAATAGGTATCCGGCATGAGGATCAGAATGACAGTGATGATGCCGAGAATCACTGCAATGTCTCTCAGTAGTCTTTTCATAATCTGATGGCTGTCCTTAATTCTTCAGCAAGATTATACTTCAGCACATCTCTCAGAAGCACCGTTTCGCAAACGAAGCTGTCAGAAATAATCCATACAGACTTGCCCATCCGATTGGTTTTTTACAAATCTGAAATATGTTACTCTAATACCAATGGAAAACAGAAAATCAGTGAAATTGTTCGCTGCAGACCTGGACGGAACGCTTCTTAATGATCAGAAAGAACTCCCGGAAGGGATGAATGATGTCCTCCGGCAGCTGAAGAAAAATCAGATTGCCTTTGCGGCCTGCACGGGCAGGCAGATCACCAATGCAATCCATGCGCTGAAAGGCATTTCTGAAGACTATTATCTGATCGCTGAAAACGGCTCCATCATCACGCATGGGGAAGAAGTTCTGAAGTCCGTCACGATGAGCAGAGCAGATATCGAACGGATTGTCTCCTTTGTTCATACGATGCCCAATGCCGCATGCATGTTATCCGGATCGAAATCCTTCTATGCCGATGCCTGGGGCATGTCCTATCTCAATCAGCTTCCCTATGCGAAATACTTTCTGATCCGGGAAGTGGAAGATCTGTTCTCCGTTGATGATCCGATCTGCAAGATCACGCTCTGCGATCTGGACGATCCGATCAAGGATGCCGCAACGATCATGAAGCCCCTGGCCGAAGACTATGAAGTCTCTCCCTCCGGTGACAGCTGGATTGATATCAATGTCAAAGGCGTCCATAAAGGAGCAGGGATCCGCTTCCTGCAGCAGTATCTCGGTATTTCAAAAGCAGAAACGATCGTGATCGGAGACAGCGGCAACGATGTGCCGATGTTTCATGAAGGCTATGCCTATGCGATGAAGAATGCTGCTCCTGCAGTGCAGAAGCAGGCAGACGAAGTCACGGAACTCGATAATAATCATGCAGGAGCCCTGCAGATCATCAATACACTGACGGAGGGATTATGAGCACATTTGAACTGAAGAACGAACTGGCATCTGTTTCGATTTCGGAACACGCATCCGAAATTCACAGCTTCAAGCGAACCGACAGCAGCTTTGAGTACATGTGGCAGGGAGATCCTGCCTTCTGGTCCGGAAGAAACCCGACATTATTTCCGATGGTCGGAAGCACCTGGGACAAGAAGATCCATCTCAATGGAAAAGACTATGTGATGGGCAATCATGGCTTTGCCCGCCATGCGGACTTCACCTGCGTAGAGCACAATGATTCCAAGGCAGTCATGAAGCTTTCGGACAGTGAAGAGACCTTGAAGCAGTATCCATTCCATTTCACGCTTACGAATACGTATGAACTGAGTGGTGCTTCTCTGACTATCACTTCAGAGGTCACCAATGAGAACGATGTGATGATGCCGTTCAACTTCGGCTATCATCCTGCCTTCAATTGTCCTTTAGAAGGAGACTGGGACGACTGGTGCATCGAACTGAATCACCCGGAAGAATTCTCCAGCGGCGACTTCCATATGCATGGCGGTCTGGACATTCCGCTGGACAAAGCACTGCTAGCCAAGACCATCATCATTCCTTATCCGAAAAGCACGGAATTCACGCTGACGAACGGAACTCATGGTGTGAAAGTCCATGCCGAGAAATACGAATGGGTTGCCTTCTGGTCACCGAATGCACCATTTGTATGCATCGAACCATGGCACTCCCATACGGACTTCGAACACGTCCGGGTACCATTTGAACGCAGGGAAGGAACGATCCGGCTGAAGCCTCATGAAACCTGGAGGACCACCATCTCGATCTCGGTGTTCTGATCATGCCAGGTCCGGAGTTCAGAAAGAAGATCATCCGGTATCTGCTGATCGAGATTGCCTATACGCTGTTCAATGTATTCTATTTCCGCTTCGTTGAGCAGACTTACTCGGTAAGCACTTCTTATGAAACAGAACTGTTCTCGATCTATCTGCTCGGGGCAGTATTCCTGATCTGGTTTCTAGGACCGATGCTGAACCGCTGGTTCATGCTGGTATACGGGGAAGTCTTCAATGCCTACCTGATTGCGCAGACGTGCTACCGGAAAGCATTCCAGTCCTATTTCCGGTTCAATACGGTAGCCGATCTTCTCAGTGAAGTATGGGGGGCCAGAGACAGTGCAGCCGAATTTGTCAGTTCCCGGGATATTGCTTTTCTGACTATTTATCTTGCGGTGACCATCCTGTTCATCGCGTTCTATTTCCTGTTTGAGCGCAAAGTCTTCCGTTTCAAGGCAAGACTATTGGCAATGGCAGTTTCCTGTCTGCTGTTCTTCCCCGCAAAGAAACATTACGAAACCTACCAGGGCATGATTGAAGCTGCCCGGAAAGAAGAGGATAGGTTCCAGGAAAACCTGACCGACTACTATATCTACAATGTCATTCCGAACTCCAATCAGTTCGTCGAGAAATTCGGGCTGATTCCGTTTGCCTACCGGGACGCTCAGACGTTCCTCACAAAGAACGTCACCAGCAAGGAAGAAAAAGCAGAGATAGAGCAGTTCCTTTCGGAGCGCAAAGAGCAGACTTCCAATGACCATACCGGCATCTTTGCTGGAAAGAATGCGTTATTCATCCAGGCAGAATCCTTCAATAACGCAGCTCTGGACGAAGAACTGACCCCGACCTTATGGAAGATGTACACTGAAGGCATCCGGGTCCAGGGCTTCAATACCCCGGCACTTCCAGGTTCCACGAGCGATACGGAATTCATGGCCAATACGTCGCTGATTCCATCCAGCCAGGGCCATGCGGTCTGCTATACCTATCCGACGAATGCCTATGTGACTACACTCCCGGGCATGTTCACGAATGCGGGCTATCAGGCTTATGCCTACCACAATAACTATTCGACCTACTACAACCGGGCCATCACGATGCTGAACTTCGGCTACGAGGAATTCTACGACAGCTATCGGATCGGCGTAGAGAATGAGGCAAGCGATTCGGAAGTCATGAATGTGCTGAAATGGATCTATGCCGAAAACAATGATCCATGGATGGCCTACTGGATTACCTATTCCGGCCATCAGCCCTATGATTCCGAAACTTCTCCAGGCGTCACAGAGGAGAACCTTGCAAGGGTAAAAGAAAAGTATCCGGATCTGGAAGATTCCTATGCCATCTATCTGGCCAAGAACATGGACCTGGATCAGTGCCTCGGAGATTTCATGCAGGTCTTATCCGATGCCGGCAAGCTTGATGATGTCGTGTTCATCTTGTTCGGCGACCATGAAGCCAAAGGGCTGAACTTCTACAGCGACGGAAACTTCTATGAGGAAACCGGAAAGACCTTTGAAGATTCCTGCCGCTATACTGAACTCTATTTCTATAACTCTGCCACCGAACCGGAAGTCTATGACAAGGTCGGAACGGTGCTGGATATGGTTCCGACCGTAGCCAATCTCTGGGGCTTCTCCATCAATACGCAGACAATTCTCGGCAATGATCTGTTTGATCCGGATTACCGGGGCTTCTTCTTCAGCGAATGGGATCGCTGGGAGACCGACGACTACATCTGGGATTTCATGAACAACACGTATACGTTCCGTCATCCATACGATGAAGCAAAGGCTGCCGAGGAGATGGCCTACTACACGAAAGAGAAGCAGATCTCCGGAGAAATCCTCGAACTCGACTTCTTCGCCGACGGTTCATACGGGCCTTCGGCTTCGAATTATGAAGACGATGAAGAGGAAACCGGGCAAAGCTGACGAAAACTGTACGAAAATAACCCGAAACGTCAAAGACGTACTCCTGCAACCGTGCTAAGATCATGGGTGCGAAAAGCAGGGAGGAAACTATGTTCAATATTATCGTTAAAAACAATTATGACGAAGTCAGCCTGGAAGCTTTCAAAGTCATGCAGAAAGCCCTGAAGAAAGAGAACCCGGTTCTCGGACTGGCTACCGGTTCTTCACCGATCGGTCTCTATCAGAACATGATCAGGGATCACAAGGAAAATGGTACGGACTACAGCAAGGTTCTGACCTGGAACCTTGATGAATATGTAGGCATTCCTCGTACCCATGAACAGTCCTACTGGACTTTCATGCACGAGAATCTCTTCAACGGCATCGGCATCCCGGATGCCAATGTCCATGTACCGAGAGGCGATGTCGAAGACGAAGAAGCAGAATGCGCTGCTTATGAAGAATCCATGAAGGGCTATACCATTGACCTTCAGGTACTCGGCATCGGTACTGATGGTCACATCGGGTTCAATGAACCAGGCGCATCCTTTGATTCCCTGACTCACCTGATGGATCTCAAGGAACAGACAAGAAAGGACAATGCCCGTTTCTTCAACAACGATATCAACCTCGTTCCCAAGCGTGCCATCACGATGGGCCTTGCGACCATCATGCGCAGCCGCGCCATTGTGCTGATTGCGACCTCAGAGCACAAAGCAGACGCAGTCTTCGGAATGATCCGCGGGGAAATCACCGAAGAGTGCCCGGCATCCATCCTGCAGAAGCATCCGGATGTCACGGTTATCCTCGATGAAGGTGCTGCTTCGAAACTCTGAGCATTTCATTTGGAAAAACCAGCAGGTTCTGGAATAATCATCTTGCAAGGAGGTTTTAATACCAATGGTTAAGAAAATTGAATCTAGTGAAGAATACGATTCCGCGCTGAAGAATAGCAAGTCTGTCTTCGTTGACTTCTTCGCTGACTGGTGCGGACCGTGCAAGATGGTCGGACCGGTTGTCGACAAGGTCTCCGAGCAGTATGACGATGTGACCTTTCTGAAGGTCAATGTCGATGACTTCCAGGATATTGCACAGCGCTACGGCATCATGAGCATCCCGACGCTGCTCGGCTTCCGTGATGGCCAGCTGACTTCCAAGATCATCGGTTTCCAGCCGGAAGCAGGCATCAAGGACGCCGTCGAAAAGATCCGTTAATCAGAAGACAAGAGATGGAGCGATTCATCTCTTTTCTTTTGCTCGTCGGAATCCAAAGGTTTCCGGAAGCAGATACGCAGCTTTTGCATGCGCAGAAATGGAATCCATTCGAGCCGCTTTACATCTGCTTTCGAATCTTTTGAATGGTTTTAGAACAGCGATTTTTTGCATTGCTGAGAACAAACAGGATTATTCTGGATTTCAGAAAGATAAGAACATGCTGAAGATGATAAACCTTGTTCAGCGCTATTGTCTCTTCAGAATCTGTGATATCAAATCTTCTGATCTGTTTGCCAGGTGAACCAGATCACCAATCTGAAAATCATACTGAGGGAAATAGAGTTATTTGATCAACTGCTTTGAGAAATCAATGAACTGACGGCAGACGTGTGATACATAAGCGCCTTTTTTGTAGATTGCTGCCAGGTCCCATGTCAGCTCAGGATCGTCTAGAGTGAAAAATGTTACCGCGCCATCATGGTGGCAGATATGAGCTCCTTCTTCCGGAACAAAGGCTGCTCCCATTCCGCTGGCGACAAGATTGATTGCAGTCGTTAAATTGCTTGTTTCCATCAGGATGTTAGGGCTGATATTCCGCGCAGCAAAAAATGTCTGAACCTGACGAGTAAGGTTCTGCCCTGGAGTTGTAAGGATCAGCGGTATTTTTTCTAATTGCGAAAAAGGGAATTTCGGCCATGCATTAACGTATTCAGCATTTCGCAGGGTTGCCGAGGTCAGCGGATGATGGGTCGGCATCGCAAAAAGGATACGTTCCCGCTTGAACACCTCAACAGAAAACTTGTCATAATTCATGTCATTGCCGATGTTGGCAATTGAAATATCAATGTGTTCATCCAGAAGCTCTTTCTGGAGCATGATGCTTTTTTCTTCGGTCAGCTCGATCCGGATATCAGGGAACTGACGATGAAATTCTGGAAATACCTCTGGCAGAAAGCACGCCCCTCTCCAGAATGCAACGCCAAGCCGTATTCTTCCGCTCTTTTCGTTGCGTATATCCTCAATCTCCTGTTTAATGTGCTGATCAAGACGTTTCACTTCCAGAACATATTCGTAATATCGCTGGCCTGTATATGTCAGCCTTAGAGGAGAAGAAGAGTGATCAAATAACTCTGCATTCAGGCTTGTTTCGAGTCTTTTCAGATATTGCGATAGAGAAGGCTGAGAGATATAGAGCCTTTCGGCTGCTTTCGTTAATGAGCCTTCTTCAACGATTGCTAAGAAATAATCCGTGTTCTGTGCTGCCATAACCTCTCCTTTGTGAATATAGTTCACTATTGTGACAAAGGTATAATCTCAGACTAATAATTATCGAAATATAAGAAATATATTATAATTCTATTTCAGATAAATGAATTTGTAAACGCTTGCATCAGGGATTAAGATAACGGTGTAAGAAATGCATACGCTTACATTATCAATTAATAAGAATTACTCACAAATATTTTCGACTTGATCATCCGGATTATAATATGTGAGCTATATCACAATGCTGAACATCCATAGGAGAAATTTATGAATCATGCAATTATTACTTTGATCATCCTTGCGGTGATGGTGGTCTTCTTTGTTACAGACAAGGTACCTCTTGGACTGGTATCGATGTCTGGAGCAATTGTGCTAGCTTTGCTTGGCGTTATTGACAAAGCGGATGTATTTGCTTCTTTTTCCGGCTCAACAATTGTCTTGATCGGAGCCATGATGATTGTCGGCCAATCGCTATTCCATACAGGCGTCGCGGATAAACTCGCCAATACCTTGGTGAAAATGACTGGGACCTCGGAAAATGGAATCATGGTCGCAACAGTTCTTACTGCTCTGATCCTTTCTTCGATCTGCTCTGGAGTAGGCGTAGTTGCTATGCTTCTGCCGATCGTTATTGCAATGTCGATGAAAGCTCATGTATCGGTTTCCAGACAGTTGATTCCTCTGAGTTTTGCGGCATCTGTTGGCTGCAACCTGACTTTAATTGGTGCTGCGTCAAATGTTTCAACTGCTGGACTAATTGAAGATATGGGCATTAAGTTCCTTGGCTTTTTCGACCTGGGGAAAGTTGGTGTACCCGTCTGCATTGCATTTCTGGTTTACTTCCTGACCATCGGCAAAAAACTGCTTACAAAAGGGGATACCTCTGATCCTGAATACCTCAAAGAATACACAGAAAAAGAGCCTGGTTATAAGTTTGATCCGGTAAAAGGAACAATCTGTGTTGCCGTTCTGCTGGCAGTTCTGGTTGCGATGGTATTTGCTGATAAGAATTTTCCGATGTATTTCATCGCATCGATCGGATGTGCCATTCTTATCGGAACGGGCTGCATTTCGGAAAAACAGGCAATGCGCGCTGTTGACTGGCCAACTCTCTTCATTGTCGGAGGAATGTCTGCTGTATCCAAAGCAATGAGCAAGAGCGGAGCTGGAGAGCTGATCACTGATGCAATCACAGGACTCCTTGGCACAAACCCGAACAAACTGCTATTCCTGTTTATCGTGCTATTCCTCACCATTCTTCTTACCAATATGATGATGAATACTTCAACGGTTCTGCTGGTAACTCCATTATTTGTTCCGCTTGCTCAGGCGATGGGAATCAACCCGGTTGCAATTGGTGTTGCGATTTGTGTTGCTGCTTCAGCACCGTTCCTTACACCAGTAGGCTCGGGGACGAACACGCTTGTGATTAAGCCGGGAAATTTAGGATTCAGAGATTTCTTTGTCCCAGGTATCGGACTGACTATCCTGACTCTTCTGGTCTGCATGATTTTCATTCCGATCTTCTGGCCGCTCTGAGAAGAAAGAAGGGTATTAGACAATGAAAGCTATAGTTGTTGATAAGGATTATGGATCAGTTAAGCCGGATGAAATTGACACGGTGAGAAAAGCATTTGCCGAAGCCGGAATAGATCTTGAAGCATTTCATTTCACCACGGAAGATGAAATAATCCATGGATGCACGGATGCTGATGCAATCCTTTGCACTGGAAACCCGCCAATTACCAGACGGGTAATGGAATCATTGCCAAAGCTGAAATACATCCAGCGCTTTGGCATAGGAGTGAATTCGATTGATCTGGACGCTGCGGCAGAGTTAGGAAAAATCGTTTTGAATATTCCGGGATTCTGCGCCAAAGAACTTGCAGATGTTGCAACAGCATTTATTATCGGGCTTCTGAGAAATACCGTTTATTACGACCGTGAAATAAGGAAAGGCAATTGGCCGAAGTGCACTTATTTGCTGCCGCTGGATCTGCGCACACTCACGCTTGGATTGTATGGATTCGGAGCGGCAGGGCAGAACTTATACAGGACCATTCATGGCGGCTGGGGAACAAAAGTAATCGCTTGTGACCCATATCTCCCAGATGCCGTGAAATCTCAGTATCCTGATGTCACTTTCGTGGATTTTGAGACATTGATCAAAGAGTCGGATATCGTATCCATCCATGTTGGTCTTACCCCGGAAACAAGACATATCTTCAATAAAGAAACTTTTATGAAGATGAGAAGAAATGCTCTGATAATCAATACCGCAAGAGGTCCTATCATTGATCAGAAAGATCTTGCCTGGGCATTGGATAATGGAATCATCCGCGGAGCAGGTCTCGATACCGTTGAAAAGGAACCAATCGAACAGGATGATCCTCTTCTGCAAATGGATAACGTCATTCTCTCAGCCCATTGCGGGTCGTATGGCGTTGGCGCAAAGAAAACTCAGATTGATACGGTATGCAGGTTGATTCCTGAAGCTGTAAGAGCTAAGAAAATTCCAAGACGCAATGTAGCAGATAAGAAGGTCCTTGATAAAGAATTAGGAATCAGTTTCGAGTAAAAAGCGAGGAGAATTTAACTATGAGTATCGGAAATGTAATTATTAAAGATTTTTCCAGACCGGATCCTGAACTTGTAAAGCAGTTTGAAGGAATGCCAGTTGCCAATATTGACGATAACATGAATCGGACGGCTGCTGCAGATTCCTCTATTAAACCGGTAGGATATAAAGGTGAACTTGTCGGAACGGCGTTCACTGTAAAGGTTGCACAGGGAGATAATCTGATGCTCCATGCAGCAATGGATCTGGCAAAACCGGGGGATGTGATCGTAATTGATGCTGGCGGCTTTACAAATCGCGCCATCTTTGGTGAACTGATGGCAACCTATATGAAGTCCAGAGGAATTAAAGGAATTATCTGCGATGGCGCTATTCGGGATTATGGAGGGCTTGCGGCATTGGAAGACTTCAAGGTATACGCGAAAGCTGCTGTTCCGAATGGGCCATATAAGAATGGCCCGGGGGAAATCAATACACCGATCGTATGCGGAGGACAGATTGTTCATCCTGGCGATATTGTTGTGGCAGATGATGATGGAATTCTCTTCATCAAACCGGAGGACGCAGAATTGCTGATTAAAGCAACCAAGGGAACTGAAGAAAAAGAAGCGGGAATCATGAAACATATTCTGGAAGATGGAACCTATATCCGCCCTTGGGTTGAGGAAAAATTAAAAGAGACGGGCACTGAGATTCGAGAAAAATGATCGGCTAATGCTGATTACACCTATCTGATCATTTCCGTTAGCAGAGGACATATCAAATCTGCAGAGGACTCTTGTGTTAATTCACGCAGGAGTCTTTTCTTCTCTAAAGTCTAAGTCATCTCTGCACTGGTACTGAGCTCTTAAATAGATGACGTGCGGAAGAAAATCACCAATTCGGATGTTACACCAGATTTAATAATTGCTTAATGTGCTGTAGTTTGATATTTCGCTAACATATTTCCAGGGAGGAAAGAAATTACCATGCATTACTCGAAACGATTACTCAGCATTTTATCTTCAGCAGCTCTGGTGCTTTCACTTTCAGCCTGCGGTTCCAGTTCCGCTGCGGAACCGGCAGCAAGTTCAGCACCGGAGGTCCAGACCTTAACCGGGACTGCTCCTGGCAAAAATGGGGATGTGACTGTTGAGGTCACTCTGGAGGGAAACAAGATTACAGCAGTTACTGTTACAGACCAGAAGGAAACAGAAGGAATTGCGGATCCTGCTCTGGAAAAAGTGCCTCAGAGAATTGTTGATGCAAATTCCGTGAATGTTGATACGGTTGCAGGAGCTACCGTAACATCTGAGGCAATTATTAATGCTGTGAAAGCGGCTATTGAAAGTGCAGGACTGAATGTTGATGACTTCTCCGCAGTTTCCGCAGCACAGTCTTCTGCACCGGCAGAAACAGAAACTCTTGATACCGATCTGGTTGTTGTCGGAGCAGGCGGCGCAGGAATGACTGCTGCACTTCGGGCAAAGGAAGATGGCGTTGAGAATGTCCTTGTGATTGAAAAAATGGGATATGTTGGAGGAGCAACCGCAATGTCCAGCTCTTCCACACTTGCGGTGAATACCCGCACGCAGACGGATGAAGATTCTCCAGAGCTGGCCCTGGAAGATCTTCTTGAAGTCGGAAACAATAAGAACGATCTTGTCCCTGCCACCATGCTTGCAACATATTCCGGAAAAGCAGTGGACTGGCTCGCAGATGATGAAGGAGTCGATTATCTGCCTGATACAGGTTCTGCAAGCGCGGAATATCGTGCAGGAAGAGCACGTATGCATTCTTCTCATTCCGGAGCAGGACTTGTGAAAGACATCGAAAGCAAGCTCGAAGCAAAGGGCATTACAATCATGCTTGATACCAGAGCCTACGAACTGATTGCAGATGACAGCGGCAAGGTAACAGGCGTCAAGGCTCATGGTGAAAACAAGGATTATGAGATCAACGCTGATGCAGTTCTGCTTGCTACAGGCGGCTATTGCTTTGATCTTGATCTGATTGACCCTGCAATTCAGAAGTATCCGTGCTCCGGATCCATTGCCAATACCGGTGACGGCCTTAAGATGGCTGAGCCGCTTAATGCAGAGCTCGAGAATATGGAATATGTCGCTGTTGCTCCGCATGGAATCAAGAAGAATGGAAGTGCGCAGCATACTAAGCCGCAGTGCTTAACTGCTTATAGAACAACTGGCACCATCCTTGTGAACCTTGATGGCAGCCGCATTGTCAATGAAACCGGCAGAGATGCAGATGTTGCTGATGCTATGGCAAAGGATGAGGATGCTGGAGGAAGAGAATTCATGCTGATGGACCAGGAAGCATATGATGCGTATACTTCCAGCGCAATTGAGAGGGGCTACTTCACACAGGATGAACTAAATCAGTGGGAAGAAGAGAACGGGACTGGTGAGACGGTATTTGCTCACGGAGATACTCTCGCAGACGTTGCGGCGGCAGTGGGAATGGATGCTGATGGCTTGCAGAAAACGTTCGATGCCGTTCAGAAGTTCGTTACAGATGGCAATGATGCTGACTTCGGAAGAACCTTCACCAAAGCCCTGAGTACCGATGGGCCTTACTATCTGGTTGAGCAGTGTCTGCGCTACAGCACCACAATGGGCGGAGTCAAAATCAATGACAATCTTCAGGTCATGAACACCGAGGGTCAGCCTATTGAAGGGCTGTATGCCGCAGGTGAATTTGTCGGAGGCGTCTTCGGTGCGCATTTCCCGCCTAGTGCAGGTGTCGGATGGGCAATTACCAGCGGATATCTTGCTGGTGATGCCATTGCAGCTGCTCTGAAGTAATCAGCAGAAAGCGCTATAAAAATCATGCGGAGCATCCCGGAAAGTACTGGCAGCCAGTCTTCGGATGCTCCTTTTTCATGCACGTTCTGAGCCTTTTTCGTCAAAATAATAACCCTTGCCTCGGGAAGTCTTGAGATAAGCAGGACTTCCTGGATTCTTTTCAATTTTCCTTCTGATGCTGAAAATATGAACCGGGATCGTCCGAACATCTCCATAGCTTGGCCGATGCCAGACGGCCTGGAAAATCGTTTCTTCTGAAAGCGTTTTTCCTTCTGCATGAATCAAGGCCAGAAGGATATCGTATTCAATTGGGGATAGAAGAAAGGTGCTTCCGTCTATTCTTCTAACCTCATGCGTCTCTGAGTCAATTTTAAAGAAAGGGAAATTCAGCAGCTGATTCTCACGGGATTCTTTTTCGAAACTTACGCGCCGCAGGTTGCTCTGGATTTTTGCTCTTAAGACCTCGCAGTTGAATGGCTTTGTAATGTAATCATCTCCTCCAAGATCCAGCGCTTTGACAATCGTTTCATCATCAGTAATTGCACTGATGAATATGATCGGGCTATAAGTGCTTTTTCTCAGCTTCCTGCATAGCTCCAATCCATCAATTCCAGGAAGCATGATGTCCAGAAGGAATATATCGGGCTGAATCTCATTAGCTTTAGTTAAAGCAATTTCAGCGCTTCCGACAACAGTTGTCTCATAATCGCTGAACTTTGACAGGTAGAAAACCAGTATTTCGCAAATCGTGGGATCGTCTTCAACGACAAGAATTCGGGTTGCACTCATCGAAATTATCTCCGGTAAGATGATATCATCTTTTTATGCGAATACTTCCGCTCAGAAAAGATGCAATTATCCGAATCATTCTTACCGCAGCTTTATACCTGGGTTCTCTGTTCATGATGGTTTCAGCAAGTTTGAATGCTGCGGTACTGCCGGCTGATTTCTCAGTTCCATCAGATATCGGCACCAGGGATTATATTATTGCCCTCTCAGACAACGTTCAGGGAGGATATCGGCTTCAGGCAAAGCAGGCAGAAGAGAATACAGTTCTTGTCCTTTCGGCAATGCGGCCATTTTCTGTCAGTAAAAACAGTCAGGTTATTTATTCATATCATTCCAACTCTCCTTATCGCAGAATACATATCATCCCTCTGTCACCAGGAGATAATGATCTGATCATTTCAACTAATCAGGAGAATCTGAAAGCTCTGATTACAGCAGCGAACAGGGCTGATTCTCGTGTCACCAAGGCAATGGCGATCAATCTGATTTCATTCGGAATCAATATCGGGATCGGGCTCATTGGGTTGATCATGTATTTTCAGAAACGATCAGAAAAATATCTGCTGATTATGTCGGTTGCTGCTATGGTGTCGGCGTTTTCAGCTCTGTTTACTGCTTCTCTCCCGCTGCCGCTGACGGAATATAGCTATTCAAGGATTCAGCGCATTTGGGATTCAACCAGGCCAATCTATTATGTCCTGTGTCTGCTTCTTCCTTCTTATCAGTCAAAACCTCCGGTCAGACTTGGAATCGCTTTTCATCTGATCGGGACAGGTTTCATTGCTTCTGGATATTACTTGCACCAGGTAAATCTGATTATTGCGGTATATCTTGTTCTGTTCCTCTTTGATTTTGCTATTCTTGAGAGCGCGGAACATACTTGCTGGATTGCCTTTCTGACCGGGATGCTGACTTTATATAATTCCTACAGCGTTTACATGAATTTCACTAATTTCGGAATTCTTCCTAATACACCGCTGCTGATCTATCTTTATACTCCGCATGTAATGATTACCTTTGTAATGCTAGCATATACATTCAATGCAACTTATACATTTGCCAGGAAATATGAAGAAGCCGAGGAATTGTCTGTAGAACTTGATAAAAAAGTCTCCGAGAGAACACAAGAGCTCAGAGAACAGCAGCAGAAGAAGGATCATATGCTGATCAATATCTTTCATGATCTTCGGAATCCGATCTTTTCGGCTCTGGGATTGGCAGACATGATCATTCCGGCAAATGAGGTGGAAGAAAAGAAAATAATAGTAATGAAGGAAAAGCTGTCTTTCCTGTCCCAGCTTTCTGAACAGCTTCTTTTAATGGGAAAACTTGGAGATTCACAAATTAAATTTCACTTCATGGAAATTGATTATTCCCAGCTTACTCAGCAGCTATGCGATGAATTTATGGTGGATTGCCAGGCAAAGAGAATTCGACTGATAACTGAGATCGAAAAGGGGATTATCGCAAGCCTGGACTCATTCCGTACCAGTCAGGTAATTCGCAATATTTTTCAGAATGCCTACCGATTCACCCCGCCAGGCGCTGCAATCAGAGTTTCTCTGAGAACCGAAGACCATAATGCTGTTCTGGAGGTATCTGACCAAGGAAAAGGGATCAAAGAATCAGAGCTGCCTTTCATTTTTGACCGATATTATCAAGGCTCTCTGAGTGATCAAGATAAATCGTCCGGATTAGGACTATCGATTGCAAAGGAAATAGTTCTCCAGGAACACGGTCACATCACTGCAGTGAGTGCAGAAGGGGAAGGTACTACAATTCGTATTTCCTTCCCTATTGCGGCAGAGTAAATGACATTTTCTCAAGAAAGCTTTTTCGGGTTGTAAAATTTTTTTTCTTTTTGGAGGGAGATTCCTTTCTTCTCTTCTAACAGGAGAGAAGAAAGGAGATCATTCTTCTGGAAACGGAACTGATGGATTATTGCAGGCTTTCTTCCTGGATAAGAGAGAAAGCACCGGGCAGCCCGCATCCGGTCGCGGCTGCACTGAACCGGGAAAAAGACCTGGAAGAACTGGCAGATGCTTCGCTTCTGCTCAGAGACCTGGACTGGCATCCGTGTCTGATCGGATGCGGAGAACTTGCTTCTTCTGTGCTCTATGCACTTTATCATTGCGGTCTGCCCCTGAAACGGCAGGAACTGGCCGAGACCTGTACCTGGATCGGAATGAATCGGGCAGAAGCAGACCGGCTCTTCTATGAGCTATGGATCGGGCATGAAGAATCCGGAACTTATGGAATTCTGTCTGATCGGTTATCGGAATTCATCGCCAGAGCGATCTTCACGCTCTACGGGCCGAACCGGTTCCATTCGTCTGATTCCGGAAGTGTGAGAGACGGCATCCGCCGGATGGGCACTGTCCTCTCGGAAAAGGATTCTGCCTTTGCGCAATACCAGGCAGAGTGCTCCTTCGTGCTGGACTTCTACAGAAACCTTTCGGAAGAGATGAAAGCGCCTGTCTCGTTCCAGGAGGCTGCGATGCTGCTTGCCTCGCTGAAAGACCATGCATTCACGGAAGAACCTCTGTATCCGGAAAATGCCTGTGCCGTTCTTTCCTGCATGGTGCAGGAGATGTACCGGAGTCTTCCAGGCTTTGAAGGAGCTTCTTCCAGGAAAGAAAACGGGCTTTCGGAGACCGAGCGCATCCTGACTGCGATCCATCGCGACTATTCGCTTTGAAAAGGGCTTTCTGATACGGTTTTTTTGAAGCTTTTCGAAAAAATAGTTTGAAAATTCAGACCGGTACCTGCTAGTATGAGTGTGCGCTGAATGGCGCACGATCATTAATCCGAATCTTTTGAGACGTATAAAAATCGGGGCAATGCCCAGAACCAGTCTTGCTGGTTCCGGATGAATATACGTCTTTTTTATGATCTGGCTATGAATGGAAGGTACAAAACAGAACAAGATGGGCGTCATGCCCATGGGGAAGCTGCTGATGCAGATGTCGGTTCCCCTGATGATGTCACTGCTGATACAGTCGCTCTATAACATTGTGGACTCAATGTTTGTCGCCGGCTATTCGGAGGAGGCACTGATAGCGACGACGCTGGTATATCCGGTGAAGTTTCTGATGATTGCGGTCGGTGTCGGCACCGCTGTCGGTATGAATGCACTGCTCTCAAGGCGCATTGGACAGAAACGGACAGAGGAAGCCTGTCAGGCGGCAGGAACGGGCCTGATCATCGTTCTTGCCGAGTCGCTGGTGTTCTGCCTGCTTGGTGTGTTTGCCAAACAGCAGATTGCCGCGATGCTGACGGATGAACCGGATCTGATGCGTGCATGTCTCTCTTATCTTTCAATCAACCTTGTATGGTGCTGGGGCCTGTTTCTGCAGACCTATGCGCAGCGTCTGCTGCAGGCGGTCGGCGATACGGTTCTTTCGATGATCTCATTGATTATTGGAGCGGCGGTAAACATTGTGCTGGATCCGATTATGATTTTCGGCTATTTCGGCTGCCCGGAGATGGGGGTTGCAGGTGCCGCGGCGGCGACGGTCATTGCCCAGTCCCTCAGTGCCATGGCGGCTCTGCTGTTCAACCGCTTCCGCAACCCGGTGATCCATGTCCATCTGAAAGGCTATGTATTTCGCTGGCAGGATGTGAAGGATATTTTCCGCGTCGGTTTTCCGACCATCATCATGCAGGCAATCGGTGCCTTCATGAACTATGCGGCCAACTGGATTCTGCTCGGCGTATCGTCAACGGCAGTTGCGACGTTCGGTGTCTATTACAAGCTTCAGAATTTCCTCATGATGCCGATGAACGGGCTGGGACAGGCTGCGATTCCGATCGCGGGCTACAACCTTGGCGCAGGCAATGGAGACCGGATCGTTTCCCTGAAGCGGATCCTGACACGTTCGGCGATTGTATTTGCTCTGGCTGGGACGGCTGTATTCATGGCAGTTCCTGCGCAGCTTCTGTCGCTGTTTTCGGCGTCCGATGAAATGCTTGCCTATGGTATCCCGGCGCTTCGCATCATCAGCGTGACGTTTGTGTTTTCGACCCTGACGATTGTCTGGGGGGTATCTGGGCTCGGGGCTTGGCAATGGCACCATCAGTATGGTCGCCGGCTTCCTGCGTCAGCTGGGAATCCTGATTCCGCTGATGTATGTGTTAACGAAGTTTGCAGGTCTTCCCTGGACATGGTTTGCCTTCTGGGCGGCGGAAGGAGCTGCATTTCTCTATACACGACGTGCCATACAGAAAGAAGTCACTGCGAAGGCGGAAGAGAACGCATTCATCTCCTGACAGGCAAGGCCGCAGCCGTAAGCATTGCTATGGAATTTATCAGTGACTATTGAAATTGCTAATATCCTGCCTGTTTGGTAGCATCTTTCCTATACTGAGCATGCTCAAAGAGCAATGAGATTAACGGATGTGTGAATGATGATGAATGAAGATGCAGCTGAATTGCTGAAAACAAGCATGTGGGATCTTGCAGCCTGCGCAGATGGTGAGCCGAATGTGGTTCCTGCTGCCTTCAAGGATGTCACAGCAGACGGGAAGCTGCTTGCCGGTGACGTGTTTCTGGAAACAACCCTGAAGAACATTCGCTCGAATGATGGGAAAATTGCCATTTCCGCCTATAAGGTTGAGGAATCTCTGATCCCGTTCCATGATGCCTCGGGCAGGACACTGATGGATTGGCTTGGCATGGATCCGGAAACGTTCTGCGGACCATATACCGGTATTCTGCCGATGGATTTCTATGATCCCGGCAAAGGAAAAAGCGGAGACCTTCCGCCGCGTTCGTTCACCGCTGAAACGTACCATGCGGATTTGCTGGCGCTCATGCTGCACATGGAACTGACAATTCTGATCGGCCGCTATGCGTGTTTCTATTCTCTCAAGGACAGACAGAAACAGAATCTTACGGAAACGGTGCGGCATTATGCGGACTATCTTCCACGGTTTTTCCCCATTACGCATCCACGCCTCCTGAATCAGCACTGGCGCAGGAACAATCCGTGGTTTCTCAAGGAAACGATACCGGCCCTAGACAACGGGTATCCGGGATAATGTATAACAGATAGCGGGAGGGAATGAAGATGAAACGAGGGATCACAGCAGCATTGCTGGCTTCTTTGCTGACAGGCTGTGTCAGCAGGCAGACTATTCGCTTTGGGACGGCGGATTCAAGCGGACTTTATTACGCTTTCGGAACGCTGCTGAGTGAAGCAGCCAATGAAAATGACAAAAACTATACGCTCCAGGTCAAGGAGACGTCGGGCAGTGCGGCCAATATCCGTCTTCTTTCCGAAGGCTATATCCGGGTGGGAATTGCCCAGAGCGATGTCACCAATGAGATGTATTACGGCGAAGAACTGACGGGGGACTCTGACAATGTCTATCAGGGATATTCCGCTGTCGCATCGTTATGGACGGAGGATGTGCAGATCGCTGTTCTGAAGAATTCTGATATCGAGAGTCTCGATGATCTCGAAAACAAAACGGTATCCATCGGACAGGAAGACAGCGGAACCGAGCGCAACGCCAGACAGATTCTGTCATCCGTCGGTCTGCAGAGCGGCAATATCCAGATGGAAAATTATGATTACAGCGACGCAATGAGTCATCTTCTCGATGGAAGTATTGACGCGATGTTCATCACTGCCGGAGCCCCGGTACAGATCTATGCGGACAATGCTTCTGCGATTCGCCTCCTGTCGCTGTCCGATGACGAAATCGAACGCATCCGCAACACCTTCGACGGTTATGTGGAAGCGACGGTTTCCGCCGGCACTTATGAAGGAATGTCCGAGGTCAGAACCCTGGGTGTAAAGGCAGTGCTGCTGGCGTCCGATGAGGCACCGGAAGATGCGGTATACGGCATGTGCCGCGTGCTGTTTGACAATATTGATGACATCGGAAAACAGATCGGGCTGCGCGAAGAAATCACGAAAGAGACGGCGGTGGAAGGAATTACGATCCCGTTCCATGCCGGTGCCGAGAAGTATTACAAAGAGAACGGTATCTCTCTCGGGGGAAATGAGTGATGTCGGTTTATCTCGATCAGTATCAGACGCTTGCCGTTGCGGTGGCGGTGCTGTTCTTTGGACAATGGCTGTGCAATCGTGTGAAGTTTCTGAAGACGTTCTGCATTCCGGCTCCGGTTGCGGGCGGCTTTGTGTTTGCGATTCTTACAACCATTCTGCATGTGACGAATCTGATGGATATTGATTTTGATGATTCACTGCGGGAAGTTGCGATGGTGTTCTTTTTTACATCGGTCGGCTTTCAGGCAAATCTCAAGGTGCTGAAGCAGGGGGGGAAGGATCTGGCTGTGTTCCTGGTTCTGGTGATCTTCCTGATTGTGCTTCAGAATGTGATTGCGGTTGGCGCTGCTTCCGCCATGGGGCTGTCCCCATTGATCGGCCTGACGACCGGATCCATTCCGATGGTCGGCGGCCATGGGACGGCCGGTGCCTTCGGACCGGTGCTGGAAGACTTTGGCGTCAGCGGCGCGACCACGATGTGTACAGCGGCCGCAACCTTCGGCCTGATT
>SAMEA3663095__coassemble_1253_pt1 | contig 18699 bp, 14 predicted proteins | sample SAMEA3663095__metabat2_high_PE_014 | metagenome-assembled genome bin SAMEA3663095 (sample SAMEA3663095) | pig gut metagenome | biome: pig gut; feature: pig-associated habitat; material: faeces | place: France | collected 2012
TGTTTCAATTAAGTTAATGCAACAGATCCCTTGCGTTCACTTCTGCAATTGAGTTGTCCGGGAGAATGACTGTTTTTCTTTATCTATCTGGTTGTTTTTGAAGTAATATTAATTAGAGCATGCATGAACGGTTTCTGAGTGCTCTTCTTCATGTTCAGCAATGGTTTCGCAGATTCTGCTGATCTTCGTGAAGTGCAGCAAGTACGATGCTGAGGGGAGCTGTTTATGTATAGTCCATATTACGTGGTTCTGTATCTTGCCTGTGAATTTCTCTGCCTTGCTTTTGTGCTGACAATGGCAGGAAAGATGAATTCTGATATCGGATCTGCAGGTGAAGTGGTACTGTTCCGCCGTCTTTCCTTAGGCTCCGTATTGGAATCCGTATCAGAAACCCTCTGGATGCTGTCAAGATCCCTGATTCCAGGCATGCCTCGTTTTCTGTTATATGCCTCATGCCTCGGAGACCTTCTCTGCACCGGATATATTGTCTGTTCCTGGTACCTGTTTCTGGACTACAGAATCACTCCTCGCGATCATCTTCTGAAAAGAACCAGAGCGATGTCTTTCCTGCGTGTGCTTCCGATTGTCATTCTGACCGTCATTGACGGTGCATCGCTGTTCACCCATCAGATCTTCTATCTGACCGAAGCCGGAGAGTATGTACGCGGAGAATGGTATCCCATTCATGCGCTCCTGTGCTTTTTCTATTTTGCCATGGTAATCAGGAGGCTTTCTGAAAGCAGAAAATACAGCACCATCAGCCGGCAGGAATGGGACCTCTATCTGCAGTTCTCTATTCTTCTGGTAATCGGAGGAATTCTGCAGATTCTGGCAGGAAAAGTGCCATTTACTTTGCTGTTCTTCACGTTCGGAATGTTCATGATCTTCTCAAGCCTGCAGAGCAGGCAGATTGATACCGATGCTCTGACAAAGCTGAATAATCACGCCATGGGCTTTGCATGGATTCATTCCCGCATCGCGGATGCAGATCAGAAGCCTTTCTATCTGTTCATGGCAGACATCGACGGCTTCAAGAAAATCAATGACAGCTATGGGCATATTCAGGGAGATGAAGCAATCATTCTTACTGCCGAAACCTTGAAAAAGCTGTCAGAATCATATCCATCCCTCTTTCTTTCCAGATTCGGCGGAGATGAATTTCTATTTGGGGTCATGTGTGACGAGGCTGATCCTCAGGCGCTGATCCAGAAGTCTGCTTCACTTCTTTCCCAGGCCCTGGACAATTCAGATCTTCCGTTCCGGTTTACCATGAGTGTCGGCTATACCAGGGCAGATCGGACCAATGTCACAGAACGGGAACTGATTGCCGAAGCAGATCGTGCTCTCTATATGCAGAAGAGCAGAATCTATCATGATCCGGATTCTTCCCTGAAACCCTCTTATGCGCAAGTCATTCCGGTGCCTTCAGTTCCGGAACAGAAACATGATCCAGGCAATATGAAGCCGGAAGAAATGGAAAACTATATTATCTCCCATCTGGATGAAGCACTGGAAAAAGGATGGATCACTCCCTATCTCCAGCCGCTGGTACGGACAATCACGGAGAATTATGCAGGTGCAGAAGCACTTGCCCGCTGGGTCGATCCGGTATACGGAAACATCATGCCTGGAATTTTCGTGCCGATTCTCGAAAAAGCAGGATTGATCTATCGGATTGACTGCCGCATTCTGGAAACCGTGCTGAAGATTCTGAGAAAACGGATCGATGCTGGTCTTCCGGTATCAGTCATCTCCATCAACCTTTCCCGCCAGGACTTCGATAAGCAGGATATGGCAGCATTCATCAGAGAGCAGGTCAGCAGGTACCGGATTCAGAAAGACCTGATTGCCCTGGAGCTCACAGAAAGCCTGCTGGTTCAGAACAAGGAGAAAATGACTTCCATTGTCAGAGAACTTCGGAACGATGGCTTCCAGATCTGGATGGATGACTTCGGAAGCGGCTATTCTTCTCTGATCTTTCTGAATGACTACCAGCTGGATCTGATCAAGTTCGATATGGGCTTTCTCAGATCGTTCTCCCGCACCTCCAGGGAGATCATGCGGAATACCGTCAATATGGCAAAGAGCCTCGGAATCCGGACATTGGCAGAAGGTGCAGAAACAGAAGAGCAGGTCAGCTTCCTGAAGGAAATCGGCTGCGATCTGATCCAGGGATACTATTTTGCAAAGCCGCTCCCCTTCGGACAGGTCCAGGAATTCCTGGATCATAGCAGCAGATCCCTCGAAACCAGCGAATGGAAACAATTCTATGATCTTGCGGATACCTGCGTGATCAACAGTGATACTCCAAGGGCCGTGATGGAATATGATATCAGCAAGGATCATATTCACTACCTCTTCATGAATCAGAAAGAAAAAGAAGAACTCCATAGTTTAGGCCGTGCATCCAGAAACGACTCTGAATTCATTCTGAACAACCGGAACACTCCGATGCATGCAAAAATGATGGAATTTTACCGCCAGGCAATCGAAACCAGCGAACAAGTCACCTCCTATGTCTCTGACAACTCCTGCTTCTTACGCCTGAATGGCAGAATCGTTGCCAGAAAAGGGGATCGCTGCATTATTCTGCTCTCCATGGTGAATGTCACAAGAGACCGTCTGAACAATACTGGCGAAGTGCTGAATAAGTCTCTTTCTGATATTTCGCTTCTGTTCGATGATGTCCACGTGCTCAATCCAGCGAGGAATACCGCAGATTATCTGATCAACAATATGAATATCGGCCGCGGCTACAACAATCATGATGACCTCAGGCAGGGCTTGAATTTCTTCGGAAAGAACTTGGTCCACCCGGAAGATCAGAAACGCTACGAGGCATTTGCTGATCCGGATACGATGGTGAAACGAATTCAGCAGGCAGAAGGAGGAATTCTTCGCGATTTCTTCCGGGTTCTGCTTCCGGACAATCACGGACAGAACAAGTACATGTGGAAAGAGTTTGATCTCCTGCTGATCCCCGGTTCTGATGATGAGAAAGTTCTCTCCTGCATCAAGAGCATTGACCCTACTGCCGGCGGCCTGGTTCTTCAGGAAAACTATGAACCCAAGAAACAGCCAGCCTGATTCATGAATCACTGATATCCGAAAAGATCCCGGATGCCATCCAGCACCCGGGATCTTCTATATGATGATTCAATCCTACTGATTAACTTCGGAATACTTTCTGCGTTCCGGAGAAAGATTATCACAGTAATACCGTACTGTCAGATCTGCAGAATCCGAATCATTCAGATACTGATCTCCCTCCAGCATGGCATCACGCACTGCATTGACAGCAGTCTGGATATTATCCGCACAAGGTTCTGCTTCATTCAGAAGATCCCCTGCATTGATCTCAATGTACAGCCAGCCTTTTCCGTTTGCTTCCCATTTCTTTCCATTGATCAGACCCAGATACTCTTCTTCCCTCTTATAAACAGGCTTCTTAGGCTCCGGTTCTTCTTCTGCGACTGCCACTTCAGAAACCACGGGTTCAGCTTCCTTCAGTTCTTCTTCGGCAAGCTCTTCTGCTGCTTCTTCAGTTTCAACTACTGCCTCTTCTTCAAGCAGCTCTCTATGTCTGACGTTCCTTACTTCGGTACGGTAATTCTTTCTCCAGGCGTTTGTTCTCATGTCTTTCCTCACTGATTACGCGACTATTATACCTTGCCTGACTGCTGATTTCTATGCCGGGAGGACTCATGCCTCAGAAGATATATGCATGCATGACACAGAAAAAAGACCTGTGCTTTTACGCACAGATCCTAAAGAGAATTCAGTTCTGCGAAGCAGAATCCGTTTCCGGTTTCTCCGCCGGCTTCTTCATCAGCAGCGACAGAATCACACCCGTGACAAGAGCCCCGGCGATAATTGCCAGAGAATACATCCCCTTTCCAGTCACGACTGGAAGAACAATGAATCCGCCATGAGGAACCGGGCACTCGACTTTGCCAGCTAATGCGATCAATGCACCGACAATGCTGCCGCAGATCGAAGCAGGATAGACCGCCTTCGGATGAGCAATCGCAAACGGAATCGTTCCTTCGGTGATACCCATGACACCCATGATTCCAGCTGCTTTTGCGTTATCTTTCTCTTCCTGAGAGAACTTATGCTTTGCAAATACAGTTCCCAGGAATACGCCGATCGGAGGAATCGAAACAAGCACACGGAAGATGCCATTCGGCCAGTAGACACCATCATTGATCAATGCCAGAGTGAACATGGACACTGCCTTTGTAACAGGACCGCCGAAGTCAATTTCTGCAAAGACACCCATGAACATTGCCAGACCGATTGCACTCGTGGTGCTCAGGTTGTTCATATAGCTGAGCAGCGCATTAACCAGAGCAGAAATCGGATAGCCAAGTACGAAGTAATACAGTGTGCCGACTGCAAGAACGGTGAGAACCGGAATGATGATGATCGGCATGACTGCCTTGATTGCCTTCGGAACATTCCAGCCTTTCATCCATTTCACGATATAGCCAGCAATCAGTGCAAGCACCAGAGCCCCGAGGAATCCGGACTTCACATCGACCCCATTGATGCTGATGGTATTATTTGCCAGATAGCCCAGAACGAATCCAGGTGTCAGACCCGGCTTGCCTGCCATGGAATAGCAGATATATGCCGCAAAGACTGGAATCATCATAGCAAGACCATCTTTGCCTAATACATTCAGGAACTGCATGAATGCATTTGCCGGGACAAGTCCTTTTTCAGTCTGCTCTGCACCAAGCAGAGATACTGCCAGAATCACGCCGCCTGCAACCACGACAGGCATCATGTACGAAACGCCGCTTAACAGATACTTCTGAATATCTTTAAAAAACTTTTTCATAGCTCCCCCTTACTGCTACTTTCCTTCTGCCAGTCTGACTGCTCTGTCGATCAGTCCTGCTGTATTGGAAATTGCTTCATTCACATCGGTATTGATAACTTTCTTTCCTTCAAAGCGATCTTCACCTTCAATGGTGATGCTGACTGCCAGAATGACCACATCAGCGCTTTCAACATCTTCCTCAGTCAGCTCATTCTCAATTCCGAGCCCGCCCTGAGTCTCGATCTTATAATCAATCCCTCTCTTCTTGCATTCCTTTTCCAGGCATTCCTGCGCCATATAGGTATGCGCAATCCCGGTCGGGCATGCCGTAACACCGATAATCTTCATTATTCTTCTCCTTCGATCGACTGATCAATTTCATTCAGGAGTTCGAATGCCTGCTCCTGATCTGCTTTTCTCAATGCTTCCCGGAAATCGTCATGAATCAGATTCCGGCTGATCTGAGACAGAATTCTCAGGTGCAGATTGCCTGCTTCTTTCGATTCCGGAACTCCGATCATGAAGATCATGTCCGGCAGATCTTTCTGCCGCTCATCCCATACGATTCCATGCTTCAATCTCACAAATACGATGAACGCTTCGCTGACTGCCGCACATCTTCCATGAGGAATTGCAACACCGAACCCGACTGCAGTGGGCATCGTCTCTTCCCGTTTTCTGATCTCTTCGGCAAATGCCTCTCTGTCATTGATCAGATTCAGTTTTTCCAGCTGATCAAAGCACAGGTTCAGAACTTCGTCCTTCGATTTCAGATCGCAGTCTGTAAATATCAAGTCTTTTCTAATCATGTAAGCTTCCCTTATATATTTCCCGAACCACTTCGTCCAGAGAATCAGCCGCAGCAAGCTTCTGAACATTGCTCTTGTTCATGACAAGCTCAGAGACTGCATTGATAATCTGCCTGGAACGTTTGATATCTTTCTCGGAGAGCGCAAGGAACACAACCACATTGACTCTGTAATTCGTCCATCTGATTGCTTTCCTGCTGACCCATACCGCAAGCGCCGTCTGGTTCACATACTTAACTGCACCATGCGGAATCGCACCGCCATAAGGCGTATCCGTACCGCCATTTACTTCGCGCGCAAGCAAGGCAGAACGAAACTCCTTCTCTGTATAGCCACGTGATTCAAGGTCCGTGCACACCCGGTCAATCACCTCTTCCCTGGTGCACTCTTCTCTGCTGAAATAGATGTTATCCACCGGGAGAAATTCTCTGAACAGATTTCCGTTCTTCTCTGACTCTCCCTCCGTATTCTTCACACTCTCATAAATCCGCTGAATTTTCCTGAGATCCTCTTCTGAAACCAGCATCGAGACTTTGACTACCGGAATGCTCAGCTGCGGGATATCAACCGTTGTGACTACAAATGAGAATTCCGACAGATCATACTGTTTTGCCTTGTCAATGGAGGAAACCTCAATAATATCAAGCTTCGGAAGCACTCCTTCTATCCGGTTGGCAATAATGTTCGAAGCAACCACCCCATTCGGGCAGACAATCAGAATTCTTCTGCTGATCCGCTTTTCCTCGACTGCATTCTGGAAATACAGCATCAGGAAACCGACTTCATCATCACTGATCTTCCGGAATCTGGAATCCGCAATGTTCTCAACCGCAAGCCAGGTCAGATTAAACATATTTCTGAACTCGCTCTTGATATCCTCCATCATGGGATTCACAATCCGGATTCCATGTTCCAGCCTGAACAGCAGCGGTCCGATATGATTCAGCAGGCTTTCTCTCAGCTCCTCATCATCCGATAAGCTGATCGAGAGAATTTTCTCCATGCTCTGAATCAGCTGATCCGCAATTTCAAAGACATCCTTGTTCACGACGGTTGTAGACTTGGAGAATCTGACCTTATTTGCGCTCAGAATAATTGAAAGAGTAATCACATCATCTGTGCTGTACTGGAACGTTTTCCCGAACCGGTCTCTTTCCATGCGCAGAAGATCGCTCGCCACGAAGTAATTTGTCATTTCCATGACCTTTGATGCATTGAATTCCTTCTGCCCGAGCAGCACATGATGACCTTTCTCAATTCTCCATGTCAGCGCCAGGATTGAAGCAAACAGGTTTTCTTTGTAATAGTAAGCCTCCTCTGCCAGCCGGTATTCATGAAACGAATCGATCAGGTTCCTGCATACCAGCAAAGTCTTCTCATCATAGAAGTCAGCCAGGAATTTCGATTCCGCAAGCGCTTCAAATCCGATATTCTCTTTTCCGATCAGATATCTGTTAAACTCTGACAGAGATTTGAACCATTGTTCATTCGTCCCGGCAAATCTCGTCCCGACATCACTGCTTTCAATGGCGATCATGTCCGGCCCTCGGAACATCTCCCGGATCACTTTCACATCATTGACCACTGACGAAACGGAGACATAATACCGATCTGCAATTTCCTGATAGGTTATCTTCTTTTCGTCGATCAGCAGAATCCTGATCAGATTCAGTCTTCGTCTTTCAGCAGTAATCTGTTCTTCTTCAGAATCATTTTCCGAAAAATCATCTCTGACCAGTTTTACTCCGACACCGGATTTCTTGCTGAGAATCAGACCATTCTTCTCCAGTTCATCCAGGTCATTATGAACGGTTCTCACAGAGTAATTGACCTTTGCTGCAATCTCGCTCACGGTCAGATATCCATCTGCATTCTCAAGAATCTTTCTGATTTGTTTCCGCCGTTCATCAACCTTCATAAATGACCAGATTTCTAATCAAGCTGCTCTTCGAATTCTTTCAGGGACTTTCTCATGCTGTCCAGATTCCCGGCCTTGATGTCTTCCTTCCGGAAAATTCCGCCAGCGCTTCCTACATACTGATATCCGGACTCAAATGCTTCTCTTACGTTGTTCTTATTGATACCGCCGACTGCCATCAGCTTCAGGTTTCCCATCGGCTCGCACAGTTTCTTAGCATAGCTTAAGCTCAGCTCATTTGCAGGGAAGATCTTCACGATATCAGCGCCATTGTCAAACAATTCGCCAACTTCTGAAGGGGTGAACCCTGCCGGTACAGACACCATGTTATGCTCTTTGCAGAAATCGAGCATTTCTTTGCTCATCATCCTCGGAGATAATGCAAACACAGCACCTGCAGCCTGAACCTGCTTCAGTTCATCCAGATACTGCACCGTTCCAGCTCCTACATTCAGGCGATCGCCATACTCTGCAGCAATCTTGCGGATGGTTTCCACTGCTCCTTCTGTATTCATGGTAATTTCCATGTTGCGTACATACTTCGCATTCAGAAGAACTTCTGCAACTCCTCTGACCTGCTCATAAGTATATCCGCGGAGAATCATTGTTACTTTGCTTAATTCCACCATCTGGTTTACCTCCCATGTACAATCTACTTTGCAGCAAGAAAGGAAACCATCCTAAAAAATTGCAACAATACCCGTTGCAACAATTGCAGGAATTCAAAAAATATGACCTGGATATCATTCGTGCAGTTCTGAACCGGTGAATCAAACAAGATGTCTATGAGGATCAAGTCCATGTATTTTAGTCACAATTTCAGATTCTTTAAGTCCGGTCAGTCATTGATGATTCCTATATCAGGAAATTTCAGAAATAGCAGCAGAGATCTCCCAGAATGCATGATTTCAATCTATCATGCATGCAGATGCGTGATCAGTGAGTTCATTTCCATCGATTCAGTCCCTCAAAGCGATCAGCAGAAATGCATGCAGACAAAAGGGCTGGCAGATTGCCAGCCCGACGATAATTGTCTCAATGAATCAGTTCTGCATGAATTGCTATACGGAAGCACTGATTCTGTTTTCTCAGCGGAATACCACAAATGTATTAGCTACCGACATCACTGTAATCAGAATTCCGTTCAGGAATGCCGCAGTCCAGACATTGCCTGTCCTCTTATAGAGTGCTCGTGAGATCACAGCAGCAACTGCCAGTGTAGGAACCATAGCGATAATCATGATTCCGGATAATGCAGCATCCGGATAGAAAGCAGTTCCGGTCGCAAATAGCGTCCCATACTGAATGGCCACCCATAATGCAGGTCCGCCAGCATTCATCAGCACAGCGGTCACATAGCCTTTCCATCCTTGAAGATTCTCTTTATTCGTATTCACGGTAATGCTGATGGTAGACATCAGATAGTACAGCAGGAAGCTTGGAATATACCGGATCATTGCCGGCAGATACGATGCATCAAATGTCTTGAACGCAAATGTCCAGATTCGGAAGTCGGTCTTGAAGACTGCATCTACCAGGAACAGTACTGCATAGCCTGCAGCCACCGCCAGCAATCCAGCACACAATCCAGCAAGAATGGTCTTCGGTTTCCATACGATACCATAGTCTTTCCAAGTATAACCCTGCTTTGCCAGCATGAACGTATATACCAGGCTCAGAACCACTGCACAGATCAGTCCGCTTGCCACAGTCCAGTAGACAATGGAATTCAGACCGACCGCTGTCCAGAACTGATTATTGCTGTACATCGTAGTTCTGCATACGACTGCAAGCAGGCAGCTGAATAGAACTGCGCATCCTGCCCCGATTCGAGTATTCTTTTCCTTATTCCGGAATAATGCAATCACTCCAGCAGCAGCCGACGCAATGGCCAGCCAGAAGAGCACCAGCACACTTCCAGTACCAGGCTGCCCGTTCACAAGGCCATAGAAGAAGATGGACGGAAGCAGTGATGCAATGATCAGAGCGATGACTGACGCCGCTCTGGAACTTCCTTCCTCAGCAGGGGACACTGCAAGTTCGCCAGTAGAAGCTGCTGAGAATACCGGAACCTCCGTAAACAGTTCTCCGAAAGCGATCAGCAGAATCACAAACCCGATCAGTGCGATGCACTCACATGCTTCTTTCCACTGCCAGATCTGACTGTCAGCTGAAATATCCTTCAGCTGGCTGCTGTAGTCTGCAAATGCAGTCATGAAGAAGCTGATCGCGTCTGCTGTTGTTGTCTTGGAAAAGTGGTTCCATGGATGCGTCTGTGCAGGTTCATAAACTATCCGATTTCCGCCATCTGCCGTTTCATACCAGGTTCCCGGAGTTCCTGGCTCTGTAAGCTCCAGGAATGTCTCACCATCAGAAGTTGAAACGAAGTCTTTCTTTCTGACCGTTCCTTCCTCTTCCCCTGCATTGAAGAAGAACTCATCATACTGCGCAGCAACCTTTCCCATATATCTGCCGCCGCCCAGTGCGTCTGCAGTCGCCGCATCAATATTCAGAATCGAACTGTAGCTGAAGTCAGAGCCTTCTGTAAGACCCGCAAAAACTTTTCGAACTCCTGTCTCTGCATACTGACTTTCATCCATTGCAAGCGCCATCGTCGTAGAGAAACCGCCCATGGAATGACCTTCAATGCCGATGATCCCATTTCCATCGGAATCTTTCAGCACATACGACTGCTCATACATATACTGCACTGCATCATTCATGGAATTCAGCCAGAAAGGCAGCCATACTCCGAAGAACGAAGCATCGCTGTAATTCTCTTCTGACAGATTTGAATGACCATGATCATACTGGTCCAGCGCCAGGACAACAAAGCCTCTTCTGGAAAGTTCAATTGCATTGGCATCCTGCATTTCACAGGAATTCAGATAGCCATGCGTGACAATGATCGTAGGTGCCGGATTGTCTTCAGATACATCCTTCGGCATGTACAGAAGTCCGCTCAGTTCTCCATGTCCGCCATCAAAGCGGATCCGGCTCACCTTTACGGAGCCCATTCCGGAGTTGAACAGACTTGCAAAAATACTTCCGGCCAGCGTTAAAACAATTCCGATGCAGAAAAGCTTCTTCAGATGCTGTTTGGTTTTCATGAATTTTCCCCTTCTAGCAATTATTAGAAACCTGCAAGCATGAATCTCTGACCTCATTATAGTCTAATCTTGTATACATGGAACAGGAAATGGACTAGTTTTTTTCTTCACAATATTCCCTCTTTTAAGAGACCCTCAGAAATCATCAGGCTGGAAGGTATCATCGCATGATGAAATCGATATTTAACAAGAAACCAGGAAATGAATAGAATAGACGTTATCGTCTGAAAGGGGAATCTCATGAAGAAGGCAATGACAGAAGGAAACATCTGGAAACAGCTGTTGGCATTCACGCTTCCGCTGTTATTAGGAAACCTATTCCAGCAGACTTACAACCTGGCAGATTCTGCTATTGTCGGTCAGACATTAGGGGCCAATGCTTTAGCAGCAGTAGGGTCTTCCTCTTCGGTTCAGTTCATGGTTCTCGGCTTCTGCCAGGGCTGTGCTGCCGGCTTTGCGATACCGGTCGCATCGTCCTTCGGAGCTGGCAATGAAAAGAAAATGCGCCAGTATGTATTTCTTGGCGCAATTCTGACTGCTGTCATTGCTCTGATTCTGACTCTGACGACCTGTCTTCTGAATACGGAGATTGTTCATCTGCTGCAGACACCTGCAGAGATTGCTGAAGATGCAGAAACCTATCTCTTCATCATCTTCCTCGGAATTCCCTGCACACTTCTCTACAACTATCTTTCTGCAATCCTGAGAGCGATCGGCGACAGCCGTACCCCATTCTATTTCCTGGCATTTTCTTCGATTCTGAATATCGGGCTCGACTTCTACTGCATTCTCAGCTTGCACTGGGGTGTCGCCGGAGCAGCGATCGCCACAATCTTCTCCCAGGGAGTCAGCGGAATCCTCTGCCTTCTTCTGATCAGAAAGAAGTTCAGAATCCTGGTTCCTTCGAAAGAAGAAAAAGCATTTGATCAAGAGATGACCAAAGGACTGCTGAACCAGGGACTGCCTATGGGCTTGCAGTTTTCGATTACTGCCATCGGATCCATGGTGATGCAGACGGCGAACAACGGTCTTGGAACCATTTATGTTTCCGGCTTCGCCGCTGGCGTCAAGATCAAGCAGTTCACGCTCTGCCCGTTTGATGCGCTTGGCGCTGCCATTTCCACCTTCATCTCGCAGAATCGCGGAGCCTGCAAGCCAGACCGCATCCGGCAGGGTGAACATGCCGCAATCACGATCGGGGTCACTTATGGAATCCTTGCCGGTCTGATTCTGATCTTCTTCGGCAGAGATCTATGCATGCTGTTTGTATCTGCAGAGAATGCGGAAGTCCTTGATGCCGGAGGCAGATATCTGAGTTCGCTCGGAAAGTTCTACTGGGTGCTTGGTTTCCTGATCACGAAGCGCATGAGTGTTCAAGGCCTGGGCTGGAGCAGACAGGCCATGATCGGCGGAATCATAGAGATGATTGCACGCTGTGCAGTTTCTTCAATCTTTGTTCCGCTGTACGGTTATACAGCAATCTGCTTCACCGATCAGTCTGCCTGGATCTCTGCATCTATCTACCTGTTCTTCATCTGGAAGAATGCACTGCATCATGCAGAGATGGGAATGAAACAGGAACTGGCAATTCAGAAACACTGATCAATCAGTCCTAGCTTGCGGAATGCATTTGCAATTCCATCTTCATCGATATCATCAGTCACAAAATTGGCTGCTTCTTTGGCAATCACAGCACCGTTGCCCATGGCAACACTGATTCCTGCAGCTTCAAGCATCTCTTTATCATTTGCAGAATCTCCGAAGGCAATCGTATCTGCCATCGGTACATGATAATATTCTGAAATCATGCGGATGCCCGTAGCTTTGCTGATACCGGCACTGGCAATCTCTCCGCCCATGCCGGAATTTTCGGACTCTGACAGCATGCCCATCCAGTTGAACCGGTCTTTGACGCCATTGATGAACTGTTCCCGATCGGTGTCTTCACGGAAGAATGCATCTGCTTTATAGATTACCTGCCCATGATAATATTCCCGGAACAGCAGAGGCTCTGCCGGAAAGGTCTTCGGATCTCTGCCGCGTTTCATATTTTCTTTGAAGCGCACGTGGTAATCTGCAATGCCAGCTTCATCCGAGAAGGATTCCGATACGCCCCGGATCGTCACGCATGCCCTTGTTCTCTCCGCAAGATCCATGAGGTAGACAGCATCGTCCTCTTTCATCGGATGTTCAAAGATGATTTTTCCTTCTGCTTCTGCATAAGCACCATCCTGACATATCTGACCGCTGATAAAATCCATCTCCCGGAATACTTTCGTGAGAACCGGTGAACGGCCAGAGCTCAGAAACAGCAGATGTCCATTTTCTTTCGCTCTGCGGCACGCTTCTATTGCCGAAGCAGGCACTGAGAAAGTCTTATGAGAAAACAAAGTTCCGTCAATATCAAGAAATATCAGTTTCTTCATGGTCTGCTCCTATCTGACATACCCGGAAAGCATATCATGGTTCTCTAAAAACCATCACCTTTTCGTTCAGCTGATCAGTGCAGACCATCCGAGATCATGCAGACAAGCCATGATCAGAAAGCAAAGATGATCAAAATCGTATGCTTGATGAGACTGTCCAGAGGAACATTGAAATGTTCTTAGGACATGGAAAGGCAGCTATGGGATCAGAGAAACCATTCTCTGAATCAATATCCCGAACTGAAGATCTGCTCGGAAATCAAACATTGGTTCTTGTACAAGAGGCGGCATAACAGTAGAATGCATGCGGAATCTCCTTATCTATTTGTTGTTCGACATTAGTAAAAGAGATCTTTTTCTCTACCTTAAGCTTACCTCCTCCCCATCAACAAGAATTTAGACTGAGCCAAAATTATTCTATATATAATTCATCTTCTATGCTGACGGCTTCTCCTTTGCGGTACTCCAGCCATGCAGGAATGCAATAAGCAGAATTCATATTGATAGCGGGGCACGTCTGCTGAATTTCCCGGATGTCACAGCAAGCGGCCGTGAGGAAGTGAAAGGCGCTTTTGAAGGGGTATTCAAAGCCTATTCCGTCGAAGCAAAGATTGTGAAGCTCAATCAGAATTCCATGGAATATGATGTTGAGCTTGCCGGACTGCATATTCCCTGCATAGGGGCTGCGACCTGTAATGAGGACGGGCTCATCACAGAATACATCGTAAGGCCAAGATAATTTTCCGCACCAGGAGCTCACTGTTAATCGAAAAAAGCTCATCAGGCTAAAATAAGGCAGCTTGCAAGAAAAGATCTGATATCGCAAGCTGCCTTTAAACTGTTTCTGTTTTTGACGAGTTGCTTCGAAAAACAGGTACTATTAGCGCCAGGAGAAAACCGCCAATAGAAAGCCAAGCACCAGTATTCCGCGTATGGAACGTACTGAAGTGATAAAAGTCCACTGCAGGGTGAAAGTCAGCTGTAAAATCCGATCTAAATGGGCGGTATTTCCAATCTGAATGGGGCAGTTTCACACAGTTGGAAATTGCCATTTCTTACTGCTGCCGCCAAACGTCTTACAGCCATTCATGTCGTAGAACAGTAATAGTTCACTTCAACATTTGCTTTACACTATCTCTAATTAACAGCCTCGGCTGATATAGAATTGTCTGGTCTTTCAGCAAAGGGTGCTGCATATGATCAATCAGCAGACCAGCAAGTTCTTCTCCGATTACCTGAAAATCATAATCAACTACCGTGATCTCAGAATTGATTGTTTTCTCAGAAATAGAACCGCCAAAGCAAATGATGCTGATATCATCTGGGATTTTAACCTGCTTGCGCTGAAGCTCTTTTACGAGCCCAAAGCAAAGAATATCTGTAGAAGCAATCACAGCGGTATAGGGAAGCCCGCATTTAATCATTTCATCTGCGAACTCGATTCCGCTGGCTTCATTGAAATCCTTATGGAAAATATGGAGATCTTTTTCAGCGAAGGCAGCATCCAGCATTGCTTCTCGGAATCCTTCTTCTCTTTCAGATATTGCTGCCGCATTTGAATAACCGCTCAGGAATGCAATATTACGGTGCCCTTGATCGATCAGATATTGTGCAGCTTGCCGGCTGACTTTCTTATCGTCAAATTTTACAATACTTGCATGGATTCCTTTTACGTTCTGATTCAGAAAAACAACCGGGCAAGACAGTTTGCTGACCGCTTCCCGAAATTCTGGAGTATCCAGGATTCCTAAGGTAATCACGCCGCCGAAGTTCTTTTCATTAGCATATTCAATGTATTGGTACGCTGTATTACTGTCGAACTCGGCAGAGATAATAGCTGTTCTATATCCCGCTTCCCTCATCTTCTTCTGAATTGCCATCACCATCTTCATCTGCACTTCGCTATCCAGCTGGCACGCAATCACCATAATCATGTCTCTTACTTCTTTCGTGACATGTTTTTCCTGCGGCTGGTAATCCAATTCAGCAATTGCTTCTTCAATTTTCTTTCGGGCAGAATCCCTAACATATCCTTTTCCGGTCAGTACCCTGGAAATAGTCGATCTGCTGTAGCCCGTTCTCTCCGAAATGTCCTTGATCGTTCTCTTTTTCACGGTTCTCATTATAACGAAATGAAGATGCAGAGAAGTCCGCATCTTCATTGGAAGAATTTATTTATTCAGTGCATATGCAGCGGCACTTGCGCCAGCTTCTTTTCCTAAGGTGACACACATTGCAATAGAGGATCCCGATGCCGGATAGATTACAGGGAAGAATTTTCCATTGGCAACTTCACCTGCTGCGTAAAGTCCAGCAATATTGTTTCCATCAGTACCGACTACTTCTCCTGTAACATTTGTGCTCAGACCGCCAAACGTTCCAAGAGTTGCTCGCTGAGCTCTTAATGCATAGAATGGGCCGTTCTCATAAGCGGTCATCGTACTTGTATCTCTTCCAAATTCTTCATCTGTTCCCGTTGCAACAGCATTATTATATGCTTCAACAGCTGAAGTCAGATCCGGAAGATTCGCTGCTTCTGCCAGTTCTTCAATAGTATCTCCCTTGTAGCAAACACCTGCCTCTACGCCTAATTCCAGATTAGGGATCGTACTGCTTACATTGTTTTCAAGGTCAACCGTCTCTCCTTCGCCGCCTTGGAAGATATAGTAGAAGGTGTCGCTGCCATCTTCTTCCATTCCGTTGTAAACAAACGGGTAATCAAGACTTTCATTAACGAAGCGCTTTCCCGTTTCATCAACAATCAGTCCAGCTGCACCATAAATCGGAGCTCCGATTGCGGTTGTGTGGTCATAAGCAGGTGTGCAGACCTTCCAGCCGATGAAGCCTCCTTTAAATACGGTGTCTGCACCCGCAGCAATCCCCATCGTGATGCCATCTCCAGTACTGCCTGCTCCTGACATTGACCATGCTCCTGCAGCATTTGGAGAATACTTCTCCAGCATTTCTTCATTGGTTGCATATCCACCGGTCGCGATGACGACTGCCTTTGCATTCACAGTCATTGTTCCTGTCTCTGTTGTGGCATTTACCCCGACCACTGCACCATTATCCTGGATCAAGGATTCAGCTTTTGTGTCAGTATAGATCTTTACGCCATTATCTTCGGCAGCTTTGACCAGAGCATCGCACAGTTCAGCTCCTGCGCCGCTAGGCATATGAGCCCGGTTTACTGTCGCTGTTCCTGACTGCAGAATCAGATTGGAATTGTAATCAACTCCGTAGCCGATAAATTGATCCAGAACGTCATTAATGTTATCAGCAACGAAATCCACGAATTCTTCATCAACGTTGCCTTCACCACGTTCCATCCAGTACTCTTTCAGTGCTTCTGTGGAATCTTCAATGCCAGCTTCTTCCTGCAGTTTTGTTCCGCCAGCAACAATCATTCCGCTGGAAGTCCTGGTTGCTCCGCCAGTTCTGGGAAGCTTTTCCAGAATCACAACATCTGCTCCACTAGAAGATGCCTCAATCGCCGCCATTAGTCCTGCTGCGCCCGAACCAATGACCGCAACATCGGTATCAATTGTCTCAGAAGTTGCTTCTTTCTCCTTTTGCGGAACCTTCTTCAATGCATCAACATCGGCGCCAGCAGATTTGAGTGCACTTTCAACCGCAGAACGATAAGCGATGTAGCTGATTGTGCAGCTGCTTACCACATCTGTATCCAGAGACTGGTTCTCAAGAATGGATTCCTTAGTTTTGGAGAATGCTACATCTCCAATTCCAGAAGTTTCACTGCTTTCACTTACTTTAATGTCTTCAATCGCATGATCGCTAAGAGTAACCTCTACCGTAACGGGACCATTATGTCCGGTTGCTGTCCCGGTATAAGTTCCTGCTTGAAACTCGACCGCTGATACAGTTTCTTTGGCTGCCGCAGTGCCTGCTGCTGTCGTTGCTGCCGTTCCTGATGAACATGCGGTAACGCTCAGAGCAAGCAGCAGTGCCAGAATACTACTTAATGCTTTTCTCATCTTGCCTCCCATTTGTTAAGACATTGTCAAATGCCTTGTGATGAGATTATCAGCTCAAATGATCTCGCTTGCAATGTGAGAAATTTTAGATTTCCCACATGGGTGCACGGAACAACCGCAGTTCTCCGAAAATTACTGCTTTCAACGGATTAACCACGATCATTTCCAAAATTGTCTATATGAATTTGTGAATGTAATGTTCTTTTCTCACGTGCTTTGAGATCTTCCTGAAAAGCTTCACAACCAAGCCTGGATCTGACTTGAATTCAGGCTTTTTGATGCGCTTTTTTGCTTGAAAAACGAGTGATTTAAACTTATAAGAGAATACATGTTCTGATGTCATATATTTATATGTTCGGAGGCCTCTTATGACTCGCATTGCTGATCTGCCTGACAACGTCAAATCGTTTATACCCTGCAAGTCGGTTACTGTTCGAAACGACAAAGGCAATTATATATAGCACAGTGCTCCATGTTTGAATTCCTTGAAAATAATGATCTTGGTGATCTGAATCGGTATCGGCTGCTTATGAACCAGCTGGAACCTATTCCTGAATATAGAACCCTTGTTCATGCTCTGAGAGAAGAACGAGGCAATGGCAGAAACGATTATACGGATGAGACCATGGTCAGAGTCCTGATTGTCAAGAATCTCTTTCAGCTTGGCACTGACGCACAGGTTCGTCGGGAGCTTCTGCGCAACAGCCAGCTCAGACACCTGGTCGGACTTTCAGATATTGATGCAGGGCTCAGAAGCAGTAACCATCATATCATTCCTTCTCCTGGAGCTTTTACGAACTTTCTCGGGAAGCATGCCAATCACCGGAATGAGCTTGATCAGCTGTTCAATGCGCTGAAGGCAATCATCAAAGAGAAGCTTCCTGATTTCGGAAAACATGCTGCAGGGGATGGAAAGTACTATGATTCCTATACACCGAATAAGCATTCTGCAGAAGCGAAAGATCATCGCGGCGAGCTAGATGCTGCATATAGCCAGAAAACTTATCGCTTTCTCGGAGATGATGGGAAAATGCATGAGAAGAAAGAGACCCATTATGGTTTCCGGACACAGACGCTGGTAGATACTGAAACAGAACTGCCAATCGCTGCGTACTGGCTAAGGTAAATATCGGTGAGCGCGAAGAGATGCTGAAGCTTCTGAATCAGCTTCCCTCTGAAGAACGGCAGAGGATTGAAACAACGACACTGGATCGTGGATATGATTCTGCAGATTTTCTGAATGCATTGAGGGAAATGAATATCAAACCAGTCATTGATAACCGGAAGCTTCGCAAAGGAGATAAGCTGGTTCAGTATAAAAACACAGCTATCTACTATAGTGAAGCAGGAGAGGTGTTTATAAATGATCGAGCCATTGAAGAAGAGAAGATTGATCCGGAGACCGGGTATCCGAGATAGATGCAGAAAACGCACTATCGCGGATACGACAGAAATCGGAAAGCAATTCGGTATGAATACAAGCACCATGTATACCGGCTGAAGATCAGCGAGGATCCAGGAGGGCTGAACGATATAGCGAGGGATTCCGGCAAAATCCAGCGAATATACAACAGCAGGACCAGCGCAGAAAGATACCATGGGAGAATGGACCG